>Ga0208643_1000069_pt1 | contig 61766 bp, 69 predicted proteins | sample VirMetDEL_Nov_12_FD_184516 | JGI IMG/M metagenome (GOLD analysis project Ga0208643, IMG submission 184516) | Aqueous microbial communities from the Delaware River and Bay under freshwater to marine salinity gradient to study organic matter... | ecosystem: Environmental > Aquatic > Marine >...
CCTCGGCATATTCTTGTGACCAGTTACGCTTGATGCGGCCATTATGTATAGCATTATGCGCTGGAAACTGTATCTCAAAGCCTACATTAAATAAAGCTTTAGTGCCAGCAAAATCCACGCCATCACGAACTATACGCCAATATAGACTGTGAAAAGCATTATCCGCCGTGTCAAACTTGTTTGTTGTACTTGTCATAATAATAGTTATAATATTCTAATTGTTTTTCTAATACTTCCTGTTTTTTAAAATTAGGGCTAAAGTTTGATTTATCTTTAATAACAATCTCAATACAAAAATCTTCTCCAGAAGCTGTATGCTTTTGTGCAGGCACAACGCAGCAAGATATGCCATTGTTGATACACCAAGAAATTTTGTGATAATCGTCTTTAGTCCAAGGATAAAATCCAGGTTTAAATGGTCTACGCTTAGCCATTACTCCCAAGGCATTGGCTCATTCTCTTCAAGGTCAGCAGCTATAGGTAGAAAACTACCTGATCTGTATTCCCATTTAAAATGAGCTTCAGCTCCGTTTTCACCGAGGTTTTGAAACTTAACCTTTAAAACTTTAGCCTTAACAGTTTTAGCCTCATAGTCTCTGTGAACTAGTAAACCGTGGTAACTAGCATCGTACCATTCGCCACCGCCTTTAATGTTATACATCGTTGGCTCTTCAATCTTGCCATCTTTGTCTTTATACATTTTAGTAGGGTGAGCTACTACGATAACTAGTACGTCATACTTTTTAGCAAACACTTCGATCTTCTGCAGATATTCAAGCGTGTAACGGTTAACATCATCTGAGTTAGCGTTAACGTCTCTAACCTTATTAAATGGATCAATAACCAGGCATTTAATACCTTTACGCTTTACAAGCTCAGCGCCTTTGCGCAACACAGCTTCAAGCGAGTACTTGTCCATATCAATAAAAAAGAAGTTATCATTAACGTGATCAGCAACTTGATTCCATTTATCACCATCAATATCTTCAGCCGAAGGCATGTCTTGCCAAACTTTACGCATCAACTTGTGAGCGTGCAAAAACGTAGGTTGGTTTTCAGGACTCGCAAAAGCAGTCTTCCAACCGTAATTCTTATTATAACCTACGCACATTTGGTCAACAAAATCAGACTTACCAGAGCTAGGTATACCAGTAACAGTAATAAACTGGGACGTGTATGTAGAAAAGATCTTATCGAAATTTTCGATACCAATTTGAAAGCCTGGTTTAAAACCATTTTGTACAAAATCTTTAAGTTCATCTTCTATATCTTTTAATGTTGACACTCCTTCAAGTGGCACTGGTTTAGCGCCTTCTATAACAGACTTTAATCTGTCTTTACCGTACTTAACTAAATAATCGTTTGCGTCTTTACAATCCTCAAAGTCAACTAAATGGCAGACTTCAGCGCCAAGACGTCTTATAAACTCTTGCTTTAACGCTTGACCAGGTTCATCAGCATCAACTGCTAATATAACCTTTTCTTTGTCTTCAAAATAATCGATGCAATTATCTAAGTAATCGAGGTTGTTTGAATTTAACGTAGCACCATTAGGCACTGATATTACGTTTTTAATTCCCGCTTCGTGCATTGCAAGCACATCCATTTCACCTTCAACTATAATACAAGAATCATAACCTACAATACTGTTGATATTGTAAAATATCTTCTCAGCGCCTTTGTAGAGCTTAAAATTCTTACGACCATCTCTATACTTCACGTTTATAAGTTGGTCACCCATAAAATAGTTAAACTGTATCGTATTCTCTGACTTGCCAGTCTGAGGCATAAACTCAGGACCTTCAGTTACCCAAAGATCCTGTAGCGTTTGCTTTGATATACCTCGTGTTGCAAACCAGTCAACAACTTTAGTATCAGGTATTGTCGTAGCTACTTCGTGCGTTGGTCTTGCGTAGACCTTTTCAGAAGCGCCTTTACGCTGATACGTGTGTAGTTGAAAACTAGTATCACAATTGTGACATGTGCCGAGACCACGTTCCCAGTCGTAAGAAGCGCATTTAGCCTTCTTGTTCTCAGGTTTTCTATCAGCTGAACACAAAGGACAAGTCCCCTGTGATTTACCAGCTTCTAGACCGTATTGATTGAACTCATCAATCAAAAATCCATTGATCTCTCTACTCTCCATTTATTAAAACGGTAAGTCGTTGTCAGCTACTTGCGCTTGCTGCGGCGGAGCTGTTGAGTTGTCTCTTGGTGCAGCGTCAACGTTTGTGCCGTTAGTCCAAACAACCTTAACGTTACCTAAGTAAGTCTTAGCTGCTTTAGCGTCACGCTCGTCTTTTGTTTGTTCCACAATAACTGGACCTTGGTTACCGAACTGATCAGGTTCGTCATTTAGGGTAATTGCAATAGGTAGATATTTACCTTTTTTACCCACGATAATTTTGTCTTTAGGAATCTCATTGAGATTAATAGACGCTTTAATAATACTCGCCATAATAAAATAAAATTAGTTAATTAATTAATTAAAAGTTACAGTGTCTCTGTTTTAAGATACTGTTTAGGATCAAAGTTGTCGTTTTTAAAGAACAGATCATACTGTTCGCTAGCTGCTTCAACTTTTTTAGCTCCTTGCTCATAGAACTGCGGTGAGCAGTCAAACAAACCAATTTGCTTAGTTGTTTTGTCTATTACAATAAACAACATTTCATAGCCAAACAATTTACTGTATATGTAAGCTTGGCTGTCGTAGTTATATTTCTTAGCGTTCCATCTAAACTTATCAACGTCAGATGTAGTCTTAAGATCTATAACTAGTTTTTCTTCGTGATTGATGATGTCTGCTTTACCTTTCCATTTGTTGCCAAATAGTTCGGTTACGCCAGGTTCTTCAAACACGCAATCTGCACCGTGTATTAGGCCACGACAAACGTCGTTTTCTAAAACTGTATCAATCAGTAATTGAGCATTATCTACTTCTGACTGTAACAAACACATTTCACCACCAGAAAGCTCTTTGTAAGCTTTAGTGTTACGATTGGTTGCTTCTACAATTTTAAAACTTTTCAGTTTGTCTGGCTCTAATATAGCAGTATGAAAATAACCGCCGACTAAAAAAGCTGGTATTTTCTTCTGCGGATCACGTAGTGATAGCGGATTTTTAAGCAACGTCGATATGTTAGAGTTACTTAAATACTGCTGACCAAACTCACCGTAGTAGTCTTCGTCGTTTCTTAGTCGATCAATTATTTCTTTCATTACTTAGTTAATTGTTTTTCCTGCTCCGCAGTTAACTTATACTTGTTTTTAATAGCTTTAACATCGCCTCCACCTTTAACAAACTCAACAGCTTTTGACATCTGTTCTTTAGTTATAGCAGGCTTAGCTTTGGCCACAACCTTAGCAGCTACACCTTTACCGTGTTGATTTGTAGCGTCAGCGTCTTCAGTATCATCAATTAAGAATAAGTTACCAAGAGCATACTTCTTAGCGTATGTAGATGCTGCACCAAATTGTTGAGCAGTCTGCATACCTTTCTGCTGCATGTCAACGCCGACAACAGCTGTAGCGTGTATAGCACTTTCGCCGTCACTGATTGTGGCAGTCGTCTTAATCATTGGAACTGGATCTGTAGCGATCAGCTCTTCTGATACTGTAACATAAATATTGTGTTGTAGTAAAAAAGGCTTTACACCTTCTAAGATGTCTTCAGCTTTACGGAAGTAGTACTTACCGAAACTATTGTATGAAGACTTTTTTGCCTTTAGCTTTGTCTGAACATCAGCTAATTTTTTAGTTAAATCTTTCATTTGGTATATTGGTTTAGTTAATAATATAATTACACGACCATCGTGCAATTTAAGTTGTAACTTACAGATAATCAATCACTTGCGAGTGATCAACGCAAGCTTTTAATTTGTCAATCGCTTGTTTCTTTAACTGCGAAACACGTACGTAAGAGCTGCTACCTTTTATGTCTAATTTTTCTGCTATTTGTTTTGCAGATAGTTTATCGCAACCAAGACCGTAGCTAAGTCTTAATACGTTGTATTCTTTGTCAGTCAAATGCTTTAGCATTAACTTGTTTAAATGTTGAAACAATATTTCTTTTTTCAATGGGCTTTCCCCATTATCCTCGTATTGAGGCAGCATGTTGTCTTCAACTTCTTCATCAATACTTTGAAACATAGAGTTGTAGAACATAGCTTGCTTATCAAGATCATTTTCAAAGCCTTTACGTATATCATTTAACTTATGTTCTGGTATACGCATTGGCGAACGATTAGCATCAGTACCACGGCGTATTGCACCGCGTATACGCTTAGCTAAATAAGACTTAATAGTCTTCTCAGGATCTTCAGATTCAGTTATTGTTGACCAAGTTATTTTGTCAACAGCTTGAACTAAACCTATTTTACCCATGCTCATTAAATCTTGCACGTTCATGATACCTGAAGCTGAATCAGACGTAGAAAACTTACGAGCTATATTTTCTACAAGAGGCAAGAACTTAATTATAAGTTCATCTCTAGTATACTCGTCCCAGAACTTACCCTCTGGTTGACTAGCTTTTACGTCTTGTTTATAACGCTTGTAATTACGGTTGTTATAATTTTTCATTGTACAAATATACGAAATTTAATGTTACGATGGCCATATAGTTACTAACGGCTCTTTGTTAGTATCTTTTTTAGTTTTAGGTTTTAACATAATTGTTGGTTTAATAATTCTTTTTCTTTTTTAAGCTCATTGCACATGTGCCTATGTATCGTGCGTATCGAACAGTCTAACAAGCCTGCGATGCGTCCTATCGTTATCTTTTTGCCCATGTCATGCATATCTATCATAACTTCATAAATGTCGTCAGAACAAACCCTAGGGCTTTGACCTACTAGTTGACCTACTATAGATAACTTCTGTTCTTTTGTTAATCCACTAAAAGGTTTAAATATAACTTTACGTAGTTTGTTTTTAGGTGGACGATCAAGATCAGACATGCTAACTTCGTATATAACTTTTTCTAGCAAACTTTCTGATACATTAAAAGTAACAAATCCATTTGGTTTATAGCACATTATTTCTGCAAGATCATCAAACATATCAGGTGACAACTGAGGGTTTAAATACCAAAGCACTAGCAAGTGCCATTTAAGTGATCTATACGTATTAATCTTTGCAGATGAACGAAATAATTCGTAGCATTGATGTGTACCGTTTTGAAAGTACATAAACTCTTTAGTGTCGATGTCTGGTATATCAGTAGTTGGTAAACGCCTGTATATTAATCTATGGTCATTTAACCATTTCATATTTCTCTCGTGTGACATAAGCCTGTTATTCAGTATCTTTACAGCCTTGTGTCACAGTCGGCGCTAATGATGCAATGATAATTCTTTTACTCTTGTCGTTAGCAAATTTAATTTTATTAAATTGCTTAATACGTGTCTTTAGGTCTTCGCTCATACAATGATTCGGTTTTTAGGTTTGCAATATTCTTTTTATCGTTAATATAATAATTCCAATAAGCTTGTACGCTGCACTCGTCTTTATACTCATCAGGCATACACTGTGGAGGTTGCTCAAAACCTGTGTAAACTAATTCGCCAGGCATTTTACTGAGCTTATCTTTACATTTTATATAAGACAAATGGTCTTTACCATAGCGTCGTTTATATTCAGCTGACAAAGCTACGAAATGATGATATAACCATTCATAATTGTTGGCTGATCTTCTAGCCCATACGGTTGACGGGTGGTTTTTATGTGCTATTTTATATGGCACATCAGCAAACTCAGTGTCAATACAGTGGTGTGCGGTACATAACATTTGAGCAGACTCAAGTATCATTTTAACAACATGCTTGTTGTATTGGTATTGAGCGGCTTTAACTGGGTCTTGGTGTAAATAAAATATATTCATAGGTTTTCTACAATTTTTTCTAATCGTTTAATATGTTGGTTTACTAAATGGCATTTTTCATACTCTTCACGTTCTTCGTACAGGTGTAACAGTGTCATTAGCCTAGCTAACTCACCGACAGCTTCATCGTCTTCGCGATCGCAATGCCATATTCTATTGTCTCTTGGATCTTCTACATCGTTAGCTACTCCGTATATACGTTTAACTAAACCTTCTGCTAGTCCATCTATTAATTTCTTTAACTGTGCGTCTGTCATATTAATATTATCCATTAGTAATCGTTTTTAGTTTGTGTATTTAGTTATAAGATCACATGGCTTACCTACAAACAGACATTCATTAGAGTCGTATCTGAATATGCTAATCCATATCTCATCGCCGCGACCAGTCCACACGTAGTATGAATAATCAAGATCTCCGTGTTCATTATCAGGATGCTCTAAGTATACAATACCTCTGCTAACTTGTAATTTATCGTAGTGTAAGCCTAGCTTTAACTTACATAATAAGTGTGCAGCTAAACAGTCTGTACCGTTATGATCTGCATTTTCTACAAACTTAGCTATAGCTACACCTAAAAAGTCTGGATAGCCGTCGTAGTGGTGGTATATTTGATGTGTAACATCTTTTGGTTTATTGGCAAATGATTGCCCTGGTGTGCGTTCTGCAAACCTAATTGCTGCTCTAGTGCTCATGGTATTTATTTTGTACTGCGTTAATAATTTCTCTTCCGTTTGATGTATGAAAACCGTAACTGTGCGTGTGTAACGCATCTATTGGTTTGTTTTCTAATATCAACTGCATAATTGCAAATGAGTCATAATCTATATCATCTGCAACACGTTCTATTGCACACGCTAATGCGTCTACATCATGAACAGGATCACAACCTAATTCATTTTCTATATATTCTCTTATTTGTTCTCCTGTCATAACTAATCTAATAATACGTAATACGCTTCAACATTGTTTTTTCTGAACCATGTAAGGCCTTTACGCATGTCGTCAATACTCTTTGGTGCATACATACCCATTTCCATAAGTTGATTTACACCTATAATAAAGTCATACATACTTAGCTCTTCAGCTGTAAGTTCGTAACTTTGTCCGCTGAACGGGTTTGTAACCACGCCGCCTTCGCTGTATAGTTCGCCATTGAACCATTTTGGTAATTCTACTTTTGTCATAATTTTAATTTTAGTGAAATATTAATCCTACTTTATTTGTTTTGTTAAACCACTTTGTGGCCATTAAATCAACACTAGAAGCATCAGTATAGCCAGCAGATACAAGCTCGTTATGACTATGAAATATTTTAGTGTGTCTATCTTTGGTTTCATCTATTAAATGTTTTTGTTTGCCTGAGTCACTGAATATAATATCGTAATTGTCAGGCAGATTAGCATTTTTAAGCATTTCTACGCAGTTTGTGTAGCTGTAAAAGCGTATGTGCGGATTGTGTATAGCAACAGCGAGCCATTTCTCTAAATAAACTTGTGAGTAATAGTCACCGCTGTCATGCACGCGTACATAATCAGGACGTTTTTTAGCTATTTCCTGATTCATAATGTTAACAAAGTCGTCTGTTTTACTGAGTTGATAACGCTTTTCAAACGCTGGTTGAACGTTTGACCATATATACGCGCCTTTTTTGGCATAACAAAACTTCACGCACGCATCAGCGAACGGGCATGTCAACTTACCCGATGCTGATTTGTACGCTGGAATACCAAAATTAAATACTCGTAACCCTAGCGACTTGCTAGTCTTTTTTAACTTACTATTTTGCGTTAATAGATTCATTACTTATCGTTTGGTATTAAAAATTTATCGCCATAAGACCAGTCGTAGTAAGCTATACTACCGAACGTTTCGTCTGTAAAAGATATAAGATCTTTAGTTTGACCAATAGTTAAGTCGTTCCAGAAATAATTATTCTCTAATGCTTTAACTACACTATTAACTATAGTTGGATATTTTTCTTTATTTTTAGATATAGCATCTTTGTATTCTGGTTTTAGTCTGTCGTACAATGTCTTTGTCATATTAGTCTTGGTTTTCTTGGTTATTATCTTCTTTTATCTCGGCAAATAGTTCACGAGCTTCATTATATACTACACGTAGTAGCTCATCAGCATTTTGAAACGACATGCTTTCAATAGCTATTCTATTATCATAGTCAATGTGAAAATCAACGTCAAAGTTGTCAGCGTCATCAAAGTCAAACGATTCGATACCTTGCTCTATAGTTTGATATAGCTCGTCGAGCTGTAATCCTGTAAGCTTTGGTTTGTTTAAGTCTTTTAGCTCGTCATTAAGTCTTTGTATTTGAGCAGCATAATCTGTTAGCTCTTCATTTTTTTGTATTACAAGGTTTTGTAATGTTGAGAGTTTAATCTCTAGTTGATGTTTAGTCATAATGGTTTAATTTAATTTGGTTTATAATATTATCTATTGGTGATCGTTTTAAATTTGTTCAAGTTTGTCAAATTCTTCACGCTCGTGGTATAAAGCATACAACTGAGCTCTATAATCATTTACTTTAGCTATCCAATACGTAGTATCTTCAAGGAAGCCGTACTCTTTCCAGCGTTCTGCCTCGATTTCAGCGTGTGACAATAGCTGCTTAAGTGTTCTTTCGTTCTTGTATCTTACTTTTAATTTAGTCATTCTACTATATAATCTGTTATACACTCGCTTGATAGTTGGCCGTTGATGTATAGCATAGCGCTTGGGCAGATGCCCTCGCTTAATACTATATCAACTAGCTTTTCTACTGTGTTAGCGCCGAGCCATTGCTCGTTGTTAACTTTAATACTGTATTCATGTACAGACTTACCGTACACTACTGTATCTCTATAAAATGCGCTCATGATAAATTGTATCTGTGTCCGTTAACTATTACTTGTACTTCATCGCCAAATGGTAATCTGTTACTCGGCTTGTTGTTATAATCTTTTACATACGCTTCGCGCAAGCAGTTCATAACGTAATCACTCATTATATACGTAGTCTTTTGATAGTAGTTCTTGATAATGAACTTAGCTAAGTATATTATACGCTCTTCCCAACTATCAATCATTATTCGCTCTTTACCTGTCATACCTGATTCGTATACCACTGGTTTAGTTTTGTTGATTTGGTAAGAACTTGACAAGCCTTCGGTGACATTACGCACATAACCTGTAGTATACGTAGCAAAACGTATAGGTTTAGGCTGTAGTGTTTGCCATACTTGGCTGATTGGTAGTTCATATACTGTTGTACCGTTCTTGTGTTGGCGGTCTGTAGTGACATCTTTGATACCTAGTATCTTGAAGATAGTCATTGCCTCGCGGGCTGATTTAATTTCTGTTGATAAGTAATCCATATTAGTCAAATATTTCTAGTTTAGATATTAATTCTCTTGTGTATTTAGCTACAAGTTTATGTTTGTAGTTTTTAGCTAAATCTTGTTGGTACTTGAGCTGCATTGCTGAAGGAGAGCTAGACGTAAAGTAGTTAGATTTGTCTGCCGAGTAAGCTTTACTGTAATCGCTGTAGTCAGTGATGTAGTCAATGTAAGTTGGAAGAGATGTACCTAAATACCGCGCTATTTCTTTGTGAATTTCAAACAATTCTTTTGCTTTTTGCTCGATGTACTTGTCAGCTTTATGCTGTAATTGCTTTTCGATTTCATTAGTGTCTTTCATAATTTAATTTGGTTTAGAGTTGGGTCAGCGTGTATCATCCACTGTGTGTCAAATAAGTTGTGACCTTGGTCGATTAGTAATTCTTCTATTTCTTCGCACTGAGGTTCATCTTTATCTTTGAACAAATAGTTGTCGCCAACATCTGCCAGATTATACTGATAAACTTTACCGCTACCGAAGTCTAATACTGTGATGTATGTAAAATCCATAGTTGTTTATTTAATTATATTATCTGTTAGTAATCGTTTTTAATTTGTATTTAGTAGCTAGTGAGGAATCGAACCTCAAACTCGTCAGTTGTACCTTCTGGTAAACCAGCTCGTGAAAACGTCTACTGATTCATACCGTACTCCTATACCTAGCTTGTTTAAAAACGAGGTGGGATGTAATTCCGGAGGCAGGAACTTACTGACCTTGATTTACATTAACCCACACTCGTATATTATCTAAGACACGTACCGTAACCTTTACGACGACTTGCCTTTGCTACCGCAATTGAAACCGCTTGCGATACTATTTGTATTGTGTTGCCAGTCTTGTGATTAGTAATAGGTGCTGAAGCTACACGCTCAACGCCACTACAACTGACACACGTTTTGTACCCGTATTTTTGTCTTACTGGGTGTACAGGTTCACCACATTTACAATAATTTGCCATAGTTAATAAGCTTTTGTCATATATAATATCTGACGGTGGTCGTTTTTTATTTGTGATAGTACAGCCATTCGGCAAACATGTATAGCACTACGACTGCAAGTAATACAGCCGAGACTAACATTGGTCATATCTTTTTATAGCAATGGCTAAGTACCATATACTAATTAATACCCAAGCCCACTCAAACATTATCTAAATAGGTTTATTATAATCACTGAAATCATACATATAAATCCAGCGTACATTACTATATTCTCTAAAACTTCAAAGAAGTCTACTTTAGGTTTATTATTTTTCATAGTATATATTTTAATGTAGATTATCCCACACTAGTTCGTGTATTAACTCGTAATCTTCATTTAGTTCATCGAGTTGCTCATCAGTCATTTCTTTGCCATTGTAGTCTGCACTATCGATAAAAGCATCGCAGAAATCTGGGTAGTCCCAGTAATGAATACCATCTAGTACTACGTTAGTTATTTTTTTAAAGTCAAATTTAGTCATAGTTAATCTCCTAGTTCTATTAATTGGTTAATGTAATCTTTTCTGTACTGTGCGTTATGCGGTGCGTTCTCGTTCCAGAATATACATCTGTCACTGGTTTTAGCGAACTGTGATTTAAGTTCATCTTGTATTAATTTGTGGTGAGCGCTACCTCTTAAGTAGTATCTGTTGTCGTCACTCATTTGGTAGAAGTGATCGTGTACTTGTATTTGTTCTGCTAATTCTTGCTTAGTCATATCTTACTTTTTTATTCTGTTATATAATTCTGTTATTACTTGATCACAAATCTTTTCGTGGTCTTTTACAAACTTCTCAGTTGACTCGTCGTATTCACCTATTTCATACATGTAATCAGTTGCTAACTCTTCCATGTTATCTACTAGTGTATCAATTACTTCGTCCACTATTTTATTTATTATTTTTTGCTCTGTTACTTTTGACATAGTATTATCTTGATTGTAAGCCACCTATGGCTAAGTTAGATGTTAGTCGTGCTTCTTTATCTGAATTCCAATTAAGTTCATTAGAATTAATGTAGCAAAAACCTTTGTGAGAGAACTGTTGTGACATAGGTATTTCCTCGTAGTTCTTAGGAAGCTGATGTAGCTTATGAGGTACAAACTTTTGCTTGTTAATGGTAATAATCTTAGTAAAGTGATTGAATTTTAACTTTGACATTGGTATATAATTTATTTGGTTTACAGTTATAATATCTTTGAGTAATTTAATTTAATTTGTGAAAGTGCAGAAGTGACTTATTTAGTCACCTCTGATAGTTCACGAGCGAAGGCAGGCACTGCATTGCTATTAGTATAGTTACCATATTGCTGGAAGCAAGGCATTGACTCGAATCTTTCTTGGTGAGTAGAGTATACTTCGTCGTGATTATACTTGTAAGTTATACCTTTTTTGTTAGTGAAACTAATTATAGTATCAGTACCGATTAGAGTTTTTCTAATAACAAATCTTTTAGTAGTAATTGAATTTTTAGTTGACATAGTATTTAATTTAAAGTTAATTATTTTGGTTACAGTTTTAATATCTTTTAGTGAACTAATTTATATTGTGTAAAGTATGTATTTTGTTTAGTGAATAATTTTAGTTAGCAGATACTACTCCACGCTTCTTTGCTTGCAATCACAATTATAATTTGTGTAAAGTGTGACACAAGGTAGTTAAGTAAAGTATAGTAGCAGGCAACTGTCACTATTTTCATTGTACTTTTATCATTTATTAGTTACATATTTAATATCTGTAGGTGGTCGTGCTGAATTTGTGCGTGGTGGCGAGTGCTATACACTTCGTGCTATACACCCGAAGGTGTAGTGTTGTTATTAATTTTATGGTAGATTAAGTTGGTATGTTATTGAGTTGTTAGTATTGTTTAGTTGGTAGAAGTTTTTGTTGTATGTTAGGTGTTCGAATTGAGGTGAAGTATTATAATAAATAGTTATTATTTGTTTTTTAGATAAAGATGAGTAGTAGTTAGTAGTGTATTGTAATTTGTTTATTTGTAGGTATTTAAATAAAGAAATTATTTGTTTGTGAGTGTTTGATTTGTTTTGCATAATCTTTTTATTTATATTATCTGGTTGAGGTCGTGATGAGTTTGTGTGAATGCTATACATAAAGCGCCTTGCGGCGCCATAATGTAAGAAAGTAAGCAGAGACTATTTAGTCTCTACTTGATGTTCACGTGCCCAGGTTGGTAAGTTACTTGAGTTAGTATAGTTACCGTACTTGTGCCAGCAGTCCATGTTGTTAAGCTTTTCTTGATTAGCTGCATACACTGCATCGTGATCGTATGTATACGTTTGATCTTTCTTGTTAGTGAATGTAATGATAGTGTTGTTACCGATTAGTGACTTACGCATTACGAATCTTTTAGTTGTTAATGTTGACATAGTTATTAAATTTAAAGTTTATTAATTATTTATTTATATTATTATTATCTCGTATATAACTTATTTATTCTGTGCTTTTTTAGCTTGCTTAATAAATAGATAACTTACAAATATAATATCCTAAAAAGTTCTAACGGAATTTGTGTAAAAAGCGGCCCGTGGGGCTAAATAAATGCGTTTTGGTAACGCGCTGGTAGTCAGGTAGTTAGGGGGCTACACTTTACTTCTATATATCTAATGTCAAAACAGTGACACAAGCCTTATAAGTAGTAAGAGTAACAGGCTATTGTCACACTTTTAATATACATCCGATGCGAGTAATAATATATTCATGGCATACGTACAAGTAGATAACCCGTTTAAAAAGCGTAAGAGCAACGAGCCTAGGAAAACAACTAAAGGTAAAGGTAGAAACTTTAGAACTGTTGAAGAAGGTGCTGGAATGACAGCTAAAGGAGTTGCTGAATATAAACGTAAAAACCCAGGTAGTAAACTAAAGACAGCTGTAACAGGTAAGGTTAAGCCAGGTGGCAAAGCCGCTGGACGTAGAAAATCATTTTGTGCAAGATCAAAAGGTTGGACAGGTGAAAGAGGTAAAGCTGCTAGAAGAAGATGGAAATGTTAAAATAAATAGATATGGCATATACACAAGGAAATAACCCATTTAAGAAAAGCTGCTCATGCTATAAGGGGTACTCAAGAGTTCAAGGAACAAAACCTTGTGCTAAAGGTAGTTGCAAGAAGTCGCCAATGAAGAGAACATTGACCTCTAGCTGTAAGGCTGCTGCAAGACGAAAGTTTGACGTATACCCTAGCGCTTACGCTAATATGTGGGCATCAAAACAACAGGGTAAAGGCAAATGCTAAAAGACTTCAGCATAGAGAAGTACCTAGGCAAGAAGCCGCCAAGTGATAATTCTTTCACTACGATGCAAGAGATCAAAGAGCTTGGTAAAATCCCTATTAATGTTAAGTTTGTAAAAGAAAAAGATGATATAAAAGGAGCGTTCAATAAGCTGATTAAGCAAAAAGGCTTAGATGTACCGACGAACATGATAGATAACTTGATTAAGGATTCATCAAAAGTTGTAATGAAAATCAAAAAACATCACAAACGCCCTAGACCTAAAGTTTTAGCTAAGAAATTAAACATAAAATTTCAAGATAAAGAGCTAGACTCAATGAAAACGCCGTCATATCCATCAGGGCACTCTGCTCAAGGGGTTATGATAGCTGAAATACTGTCAGATATGCACCCAAAACACGCTAATGCGTTTAAAAAGCTTGGTAAAGACATATCTTACAGTAGAAACGTGGCTCACGCACACTACAAGTCAGACAGTAAGTTTGGCGAAGAGCTAGGAAAAGACATGTATAAGCACATAAAAGGCAAAATATAATGGCATACGTACAAAAATCAAATCCATTTAAGAAAAAAGTAACTAGAAAGGTTTGCTTACCTAAGGCTAAAATCGCTAGCATGTCTAAAAGCGAAAAACAAAGCGTAGTTAACGCTAAACAAGCAGCGGCTAACCAAGGTAAACAAAGAAGATCTTCTAAAAGTAACGTAACAGGTACGTCTAGTAAGAACTTAAAAGACTGGGTCAAGCAAGATTGGAGGCAAGTTGGAGATCCTAGCAAAAAATGTGGTGAATGATGAGTAGAAGAAAAAGAATGCACGGTAAGAAAAGAAGAAGTTGTAGCCCATTAAAAAAGCAAAGCCTATCTCCAACAGCCGCTAAAGCAAAAGCGCAAAGGGATTTAGCTTACGCTAAAACTGATGATCGTAAAAAGAAAAAAGCAGAGAACCAAAGGCTAAGACGCGCTGCCTTGAAAAAAGGTGCTGACTTATCAGGCAAAGATTACGATCATACTAAAGGTAAGTTTGTGTCTGTTAGAGCTAATCGCGGCGAGTATGGTAAAGGTACAAGAACGTAAGTAATAATATATACATCGAACAAAAGATAACACTATGGCATTTAAAATGAAAAATCCATCTATGGCTAAGATGGCAAAGCAAGCAGGATATGGATCACCGATGAAGTTGGATCTTGGCAAGATAAAAAAGAAAGCTAAAAAGTTTGCAAACGAAAGTACATTTTTAAATCCTAGAAGTGCAGATGAAGTTATAAAAGATAGAGCTGATTCTCAAACTTATACTGCTTCTATGAAGCAAGATAGAAAAGATGGTAAAAAAAGTAAAACGACTCAGTTCTACGAAGACAAGTCTAAAAAAACAAGACCTAACAGAAAAAATAAATATTAAGATATGTATAAACCGTTTAAAATGAAAAACCCATCTCTAATGAAGATGGTAAAACAAGCTGGTTCAGCAATGAAGCTCAAGAAAGAGCCGATGAAAATGAAAGAACCTATGAAGCTAAAGGAAGACTCTCCAATGGACCTAAACAAAGGTTTTGACAAGCTACCTGAAGACGTACAAGCTAAAATCTTAAAAAAAGATTCACCTAATAAGAAATACAAGTCTGACGCACAGCGCAAAGCAGTTCACGCTTCTAAAGCAGAGTCTGGCATGAAGATGAAAAAGAAGTAACGGAAAGACCGTTAACCACGTTATTAACCCAAAACCAAACTAAAATGACGTACCTATATTACCAGTCAACCAGTACAACTGGAGGACAACTAAAAGTGAATGATAAAACCAAAGCAGAGTGGGAGCACTTAGCTAATAAAGAGAACTGGAGAATAGTTCAGTTACCTAATGGTTATTATCAAACCGAAGTATCTAACCCTAATAACGACACATGGCACGATGTCACGCGTCGAGAGACTATGGAAGGAGCTGAGTCTGCGATTGACGGAAGCATCGATCATTTCTCTAAGAAGTTAGAAGCTACCAAAGGACCGAAAGTCGTTAAAACTTTCAAGTAAACTCAATATTAAATTAAATTAAATCAAATTAAATGGAGTACAATAATCCTAGTCTCCTGATCAAAGACTTAAACTTCGGTCAGGACGCTAAATCTAAAATTGGTGCTGGCGTTGAGAAATTGGCGAAGGCCGTAAAGTCAACCCTTGGAGCATCTGGTCAATGTGTAATATATGAAGATGCACGTGGCGTACCGGTAATCACAAAAGATGGTGTAACAGTTGCAGAATCTGTAGTCTTATACGATCCGGTAGAAAACATGGGAGCAACTTTAATCAAAGAAGCTGCCAAAAGTACAGTGAAAGAGGCCGGAGACGGTACAACAACAGCTACCGTACTGGCTGAATCACTGCTAAATCAAGTAAATTCTACAAATCTTACTAAAAACTCGCTTAGAGACGTTAAAAACGGCGTAAATTCAGGCTTAAGAAAGGTTAATGACTACCTTGACAGTGTTAAAATTGACGTAAACGACAATATGCTACAAAATGTAGCCGCTATTTCGTGTAATAACGATGAAGAACTTGGTAAAATTATTGCTGAAGCATATACTACTGTTGGAAAAGACGGTGTAGTGCTCATGGAGACGTCAGAAACCGAAGAAACTTACGTAGAGGTAGTAGATGGCGTGCAATTGAGCGAGTGTGGACTTACATCACCTCATTTTGTCACTAATACAGACAAACAAAAGTGTGAACTAGAAAATCCTCTAGTGTTAATATGCATGTCTGAAATTCCTAACATACGTAAAATACAAACAGTATTAGAGTATGTTATAAAACAAAATAGATCTTTGCTTGTTGTAGCGCCCGTATCACAGCAGGTTAAATCTGCTTTGCTTATGAATAAAGTAAAGGGTAACATTAAGATTAACATTATTGAATTACCTGGCTTTGGGCAGGGTAAAAAAGACACTTGCGAAGATCTAGCTATATTAACAGGTGCTACTGTAATGAACGAAGAGCTTGGTGATGATCTAGACGCTATAACAGTTGATATGTTAGGTGAAGCTGAATATGCCGCCACGGACGACAAGAACACAGTAATAACAACTATAGAAGAATTAAGTGAAGATGTTGCAGAAAGAATCGATCAAGTATCAAAACTTGTTGCTGACGAAAAAAATGGTTTCATTAAAAAGAAGCTGGAGCAAAGACTGTCTATGCTATCGGGTAGTGTTGGAATTATACGTGTTGGAGCAGATTCTAAGATTGAACTTAAAGAAAAGCGGGACAGGGTGGAAGATGCAATATACGCTACAAAAGCTGCCCTCAAAGAAGGTATAGTACCTGGTGGCGGTGTAGCTTTATTAAACGCTTCTCAAAAAATCGAACCCACTAACGTGGGTGAAGAGGTATTGTTTAAAGCAATAAAGGCACCTTTTGAAGTAATTATGCACAACGCTGGATTTAACATCGTAGAACACCCTGGTGACGAAGGCTTGGGCGTTGACGTTGTCACCGGTAAGGAAGTTGATATGATAAACGCAGGCATAATAGATCCGGTTTTGGTTACAAAATCGGCGCTGAAAAACGCGGTTAGTGTTGTTATGACAATAGTATCTGCAGATTGTGTAATTTCTAACGCTAGACAAGACGATTATGAAAGCAATTAACCACTATGTAGTTGTAGACAAAATTAAGACTGAGCCTAAAAAAGTTGCAGGTCTTATAATGACGGAAGACTTAGATGAAGATAATAGATATATAAAAGCAAACGTCGTGTCTGTTGGCAACTTAGTTGAAGGATTGAAAGACGGTGATGTTATACACTATGACAAGCACGCTGGCCACGGTATACAATATAAAGATAAACTTTATTTTGTTATTAGAGCAAGTGATATTGTACTAGTAGATTAAACATAAACCATAATCCGCAAACTTTAAACACAAGATCTTTAAACAAATTATTAATTAATCAAAAACAAAGATTATGATTCTAAAACAATTTGCTCAAGAAAAAGAGCTATTTATGTATGTGGCAGAAGATGCTACGTACGCAACGGGTAATCAAGCTATTTTTAAAGCTAGTGACTTTGTTGGCGCAACGACACCTAGTAGTACAACTACTGTGTTTAGATTTTACGCTCAAGATAAGTCTAAATTAGGTATTGGTGGTGATCCGTCGTTTGACTCGTTCACACTGACTCACACTGAAGATGCTCACATTGAAGTAATGAAAGCTGTAGCTAGCGTAATGTCAAATCCTCACGGTGGTTTTGTAGTTGTACAAGACGACTTAGGAACTGCTTTTAGCGCTGATGGTTCTGGCAACGGCGCGTCAATGAGCGATATTAACTACGCGGCTATCGCATCTACGGGAACTGCTGTTTCTTGTACTGCTGTAGCAATAACAACGGTTGACGCATAATAACTAACTTTAAAAATTAAAAAAAGATGAAATACTTAATAGTAAACGACCAAGCAACACTTACAAGCATGGGTGCTGTTGATCAAACGTTCATGTTTCCACAGAATAGAGTTTTGGGCATTGAAAGTATAAATGACACGACCACTGCGCTTTTAGTACAAAGTACTAATGATGTGGACGACGAAGACACAGTAGTGTTTGTGCACGACGACAAATCTGTCGCCGCTAATCACAAAGTAGAAAGAAACTTAATCGATGATATGGTTTCTGCAATTAATAACGACAGTAGAGTTGGTTTTACAGTGTTATTTGACTTGTTAAACAATGTTAAACTACCTAACCAAACTCTTGCTTCTAGTACATTTACTGAAGACTAATAATAATTTTTAAAAAAAAATAGAAAAATGAAAACACCTTATATATATTTTGGAACAAAAGGTTATTACTACGAATCAGACGCTACCGGTGATCAAGAGGTTGGTGGTGATAGTGCTACTTCTTTAACTTTAGCTACAGCTGGACTTTTGCCAGCAGACCATGCTAATACAGCAAGTGACGATACAACTTCGCTTGACGCTTATAGAATAGTAATTAAAGCTGCTGCTGGTACAACTGGTGATAGAGCAAATGACAATCTAAATGACTTTCTAACTGGAGATGCTTTTGCTGCCGCTGCTAATCCAGCCGCAAACGATGTGACGGCTTTAAGAAGACAAGACTACGACGTAGCTAACACTTCTCAAGTAACTATTATAACAGCTTCTGGCGCAGTTGGATATGACATTCAAAACAACGATAAACTTTGGCTGGAGCAAGTAGCTAGACACGATGCTGCTGGTAATGGAGCTACTGCTGGACAACTATCTAGTTGTTATGCTTACCCTATGAGCGGATTTAAAGGAGCTAACCCAGTAGCTTATGCTGGAGAGCATTACGACGGAACAGCGTTAGATCAAACAGATCTTTACTTTGTAGCTACGGACGGCACGAGTAGTGAAGATATAATTAGAATTATACACACTGCTGGTAAATACCCTGATATTGTTAAAACAATGGAAGCTATTGCTAACTGCGGTGTTTATAACAGAGCTATAACGTTCTATGACTTAGACATCAACGGCGTAGAGACTTTTGCTGGTGGTCCTTCTCTATCTGGTCTTAACGACTTAGGTATTTATGGTTGCTGGAGAACAACAGCGTAATAAATGAGATTAACTTCTCACGATTTACGTGAATTACAAATCCTTAAGTATTACAGGCTCACTAGAAAGTGGGTCTGTAAGACTTACGGGTTAACAGATGCCGAGCTTGAGCTACTAATATATTTAGACTGCAAGAATCGGTTTACTAGAAATGAATTTATAGATGGTACTTATACCATGAGCTGGAATAAAAACCGGTGGGAAAAACTAAGGCGTGAAGGTTGGATAGAAGTTTGGAGGCAAAGAAACCGCACGACAATGAAATACACTGTGTATAAAACTTCAATGAAGTGCTCACAGATAATAAGTAGAATATACAGAATACTACTTGGCGAAGAAGATATGCCAACATCAGAAAGAAGTGTATTTTACGATAATAAAACATACACAGATAAAGTCTTTAACAAGGCTATAGATGATATGATTAAAGACCCAGAGAGATAATGGCATTTAAACTAGGTAGCGAAAGTAGAGATTTTAAAAACTCAGGCAACACTAAGATATTTAAAAAAAAGCTTGGTGATGGTGTTATGGGTGAGGCCAATGCTGATGGATCAATATACGTAGACGTAAGTGTGCCTGAAGAAATGGTGGAGTACGTTGCTACGCACGAGATGCAGCATCAGACAGATATGGAAATAGGTAAAACTACTTATGACGACAACGCCGTCTATCACATGGGTCAAGTGTGGCCGAGAGGCAATGGGTACATAACAGATCCGCATACGGGCAAAAAATATCAAGAAGGTAGCAACGAGTTACCTTGGGAAAATAATAAAATATGATAAATAATTTGCTAGGAGGAATACTAGGTAAAGTAGTTGACAATGCGGAGGGTATACTTGATAAAGTTATTACTACAGACAAAGAACGCGACGAAGCTAAGTTTGCTATTAAAAAGCTACTTCTTGATGCAGAACGTGAGGCTTTTGCGAAGGAAGTTGAAGATCGCAAAGATGCGCGTGATCTTTATAAAGACGATGCTATTATTCAGAAGGTTTTAGCAACTTTGTTCACTGTAGCTTATTTTGGCATAACATTCGTAATGTTTAATTATTTTGTCACAAAGTCAATAAACCTAGGTGAATTTGAAATAAGTTTTATATCAACAATATTTGGCGCTATGAGTGCTAAAGTAAATACAATAATAGACTTCTTCTTCGGTGGAAGCTCAAAGAAAAACGAACAAACAAATAAATAAAATTATGGGAATTAATTCAACAGAAGTTTCTTATGGCTTTGGACAACTTGGCAGCGCTTATTGTGATGCAGCTACAGCTGTAACTCCTCCTTCAGGAAAAGTTATAGTGGCTATATACTTTATACAAGACAACACTCCAACAGCTCTCATAGCTGAAGATCCTGAAATGTACTTTAACACAGCGCAAGCAGCTCACGAACAAGACAACGCTGGTAGTAACAGCCAAGATCATGGTGATGGCGGATTGCAGCTTAGTGGCGCTAAGTTTAAGGGTGGAAGCGTTATATATGGTAGATGGACAAGCGTTACACCTCAAGCTGATGCTGATGGTGGTATAATCTGTTATTTCGGTAATTAATGTTTGGATTAGGAACTGGCATAACACACTTTGATACCCCAGATAGTCCTGCCCTTGAAACTGGCAACTCTTATCTAGAGCTTTGGCTTAAGTTTAACACTGGTATAACGGAAAGTAGTAATGATGTTAGTGGTTGGGGTGATAAGTCCGGCAACGACAACCACGCTTTACAAACAACTGCTTCAAGACAGCCAACGCTAGATACTAACAGAGTTAAGTTTAACGTTAATGGTGACGACGACGAAAGACTTGAGCTAGAACAAACAATAACGTTAAATGAGTTTACCATAATAGCTTCTCTTGAAACCTCTCATAAAGAAGCTATGGGCTTACTAGGTAAAGCTAGTGATGAAGCTGTAAGGTTTTTTCAAGGAGCAGACGTAGATAGAATAGATCTATTAATTCCTGATACGTCAGCTGAAGATGCTACAATGTTTGATTTATCTGCAGATATTCCTTTTAGAACAAAATTTATGTTTAGCATGACAAGGTCGGCAGGTCCAGATAATAACGTTGTTGTAAGATTCAATGGAACTGACGTAACAGATCTTACAGCTGCGGCTAGAAACGACTCTGATCCAGCGCACGCGATTCAAATAGATGAAATAGGCGCTATTGACGGTAATCTTGGGAACTGGAGAGGTTACATTAGCGAACTAGCTATATTTAAAACCGGCTTGTCAGACGATGATCTAACAAGACTAGAAAACGAAATGTCTTCAAGAACTGGGGTGTAATAAACCTCAGGTTGTTAAGCAATTAACTTATACTATTAAAGAGTAATAGTAGATAAAACTAATTAAATTAACTTAAATTAAAAAAAATGGCAAAAAGAAAGACTCCTAAAGTCAAAGATCTTGTAGAGAAAAAAATCACAGAAGATCAACTAAAAGAAATCCAACAGACAGTATCGATGGCAAATCAACTAAAGCTAGAGATAGGAAACCTGGAAGCTACAAAGCACAGATACATGCACGAGCTAGACGCGGTTAACAATAAAATGTCTGAATTAAACTCGCAGCTTGAAGAAGAATACGGCAAAGTAGACGTAAACATTAACACTGGAGCTATAACTTACCCAGAAGATGAGCAAGCTAATTCGTAAAATTACAATAGGTAAAGATTATAAAATTGACGCCATGCATTATGCCGTTGGGCAGGAGGTGTATGGTGGTCACACTATAAGCAATATTGTAGAAGAAAAAGATAAATACAGTATATATATTAAGAAAAACAAGGATGTAATGCCTTGGAAAGATTTTAATAAAAATATGGCTGTATCTGTTGAGTATAACTTAGAGTATTAGTGAAAGCTTTATATAGCTACATAGTTAAACCTAAAGGAGAAAGATACAACAACTCTGTAGATGTTGATGGAAAGAAGTTGATTCTTAACACAGAGATATTTAATCATCAATATATTAATAGAGAGGCTGAGGTCTTAGCTTTACCCAGCTCTATTAGTTCAGAACTACGCGTTGGTGACACGGCAATTGTTCATCACAACGTGTTTAGAAGGTGGCATAATATTAGGGGTGTAGAAAAAAACAGTAGAAGCTACTACAAAGAAGACATGTATTTTATAAGCGACGACCAAATATTTGCGTATAAAAGAAATAATAAGTTGAGACCCTTAAAAGGTTTTTGCTTTGTAAAGCCATTAAAATCTACTGATGAATTTTGCACAAAAAAAGAAAAGCCTTTGGTTGGTGTAGTTAAGTATAGTGACGGCTCGGTTGAACAAGGAGATTTAATAGGTTTTCACCCGGGTAGTGAGTACGAATTTATCATTGACGGCGAAAGGCTTTATAGAGTAAAATCAAACCTTATTACAATTAAGTATGAATATCAAGGAGACGAAGAAGAGTATAATCCAAGCTGGGCATAAAGCCGTTGAAGAGCTCATCAAAGTGGCTAAAGAGGCTATCGTTGATAGTGGCGATGACATTACTGCTGACAGACTTAAAAACGCCGCTGCGACGAAGAAACTCGCTATATTTGATGCATTCGAAATACTTAACAGAATACAAGAGGAAGAAGCGATACTCAATGGAAAGGAATCTGAGAAGAAAGAAGAGCGCGTGTTTAAAGGATTTGCTGAAGGAAGATCTAAATGAGCTACGAGCAGTCTCTATATAAAATAATCGAGCCGATAAGGATTAACACTATAAAAAGGCTTAACAAAAGCAAGAAGTGGAAGTATGGCTACAACAAAGAACACGATATTGTTGTTGTGTCTAAAACTGGCCAAATAGGTGAGATTTACGACATTCAAGGTCTAAAAATAGCTTTACCAAAGGCTCCTGCGAATGTGTATAGCAACGGCGAGGGTAAGTGGAAGCAGATACCTAAGCCTGATATTTTAAAGAAAATAAAAACCATATTCGACTGGAGAGCATATCCAGAAGAGCAGAAAGAACAATGGTACGATTACATAGATAAAGAATTCAAAAGAAGAGACGAAGGTTTTTGGTTTGAAAATGCTGGCGTTCCAACTTATCTTACAGGAACTCACTATATGTACCTTCAATGGTCAAAAATAGATGTTGGTGCTCCAGACTTTCGTGAGGCTAATAGGCTTTTCTTTTTGTTTTGGGAGGCTTGCAAAGCTGATAGCAGGTGTTACGGCATGTGCTACCTTAAAAACAGGCGTTCTGGGTTTTCATTCATGAGCTCAGCAGAGACAGTCAATCAAGCTACAATATCTTCAGACTCTAGATATGGGATATTATCAAAATCAGGATCAGATGCTAAAAAAATGTTTACCGACAAGGTTGTACCAATATCTATTAACTATCCTTTCTTCTTCAAACCCATACAAGACGGTATGGACAGACCTAAAAGTGAACTTGCTTATAGGGTTCCTGCTAGCAAGTTTACGCGTAGAAAAATTACTACGAACGAACAAGAAGAAGAGCTGGTTGGACTTGACACTACTATTGATTGGAAAAATACAGGTGATAACAGCTATGACGGTGAAAAGCTTTCTTTGTTAGTTCACGATGAAAGTGGTAAGTGGGAAAGGCCTGACAATATACTTAACAACTGGCGGGTAACTAAAACTTGTCTTAGACTAGGTAGTAGGATTATCGGTAAGTGTATGATGGGGTCAACAAGCAACGCTCTTGATAAAGGTGGTGGTAACTTTAAAAAATTATATAACGACAGCGATGTCACAAAAAGAAATAGAAATGGCCAAACAAAATCTGGTTTATATGCTTTGTTTATTCCAATGGAATGGAACTTTGAAGGATTTATTGACGAGCATGGACGACCTGTCTTCACTACTCCAGGACGAGATGTTCATGGACCAGACGGTGAATTAATAGACGTAGGTGTTGTAAATCATTGGGAAAATGAAGTGGATGGTTTAAAAGAAGATCAAGATGCTTTAAATGAATTTTACCGTCAGTTTCCAAGAACTACAGAGCATGCATTTAGAGACGAAACAAAAAATAGCTTGTTTAATCTTGCTAAAATATACGAGCAGATAGACTATAACGAAGGTTCCGCTAGCTCAAGCGTGGTTACTAAAGGTAGTTTTCAATGGGTAGGTGGCGTTAAAGATACTCAAGTTGTTTTTAACCCTGACCCTAACGGTAGGTTTAAAGTAAGCTGGGTTCCAGATAGAAATTTGCAAAATAGAGTGATACTTAAAAATGGAATTAAATACCCAGGAAACGAACATGTTGGAGCTTTTGGTTGCGATAGCTATGATATTAGTGGTACTGTTGATGGTAGAGGATCCAACGGATCTCTTCATGGACTAACTAAGTTTAGTATGGAGTCAGCGCCAGCTAACACGTTTTTTCTTGAGTATATTGCTAGACCACAAACCGCTGAAATATTCTTTGAGGATATATTAATGGCCTGCATATTTTACGGCATGCCAATATTAGCAGAGAACAACAAGCCAAGACTTTTATATTACTTTAAAAGAAGAGGGTATAGAGGTTTTAGTATGAATAGACCAGATAAAGTTTGGAATAAGCTGTCTGTTGCTGAGAAAGAAATAGGTGGTATGCCAAACTCTAGTGAGGATATAAAACAGGCTCACGCCGCCGCGATTGAAATGTATATAAACGACCACGTTGGACAGTTGAAAGAAGGGTATGGAAGCATGTATTTTAATGAGACGCTAAATGACTGGGCTAAGTTTGACATAAACAAAAGAACAAAGCATGACGCGTCGATAAGCAGTGGGTTAGCTATAATGGCTTGTAATAGACATTTGTACAAGCCAACGGCTAATAGGACAAAACAAAAAATAAATTTAGGTATAGCTAGATATTCAAACGACGGCTATTCCTCGCAAATAATTAAAAATTAAATATGGCTAGTACAGTTTCAGTCAAGAATTTTCCAAGTCAAGTTGTTAGCGACATTGAGAAGGTGAGTTATGATTATGGTATGAAAGTCGCTAAGGCTATAGAGCACGAATGGTATGGTGACAATCAATCTACTAGAAGAGGTTCGTACAGCATGCAAGGCCATAACCAAAGAAATTTCCACAATCTTAGATTGTACGCGAGAGGCGAGCAATCAATACAGAAATATAAAGACGAGCTTTCTATTAACGGTGACTTAAGCTACTTAAACCTAGATTGGAAGCCTGTGCCTATTATACCTAAGTTTGTTGACATTGTTGTCAATGGTATGGCTGACAAAGCTTACGACATAAAAGCTTATTCGCAAGATCCGTTTGGGGTGCAAAAACGTACTGAATACATGGAGTCTTTGCTTCGAGACATGAAGACTAAAGACTTAAATGATTTTGTTGGCGAATCTTTTGGTATAAATCTTTACGAAAACGATCCTGAGGCTTTACCCAAGTCTGAAGAAGAGTTAAAGCTACACATGCAGCTAACTTACAAGCAGGCTGTTGAACTAGCTGAAGAGCAAGCTTTAAACGTACTATTTGACGGCAACAAGTATGATCTTATTAAAAAAAGATTTTATTACGATTTAACCGTTTTAGGTATTGGAGCTGTAAAAACAAGTTTTAATACATCTGAGGGCGTAACTATAGACTACGTAGATCCTGCTGATCTAGTTTACTCGTACACTGAGTCTCCGTATTTTGACGATATATATTACGCTGGAGAAGTAAAAGAAATACCAATTAACGAGTTGGCAAAGCAGTTTCCGCACTTGTCTCAAGAAGATTTAGAGGAAATACAAAAGAAAAACTACGAAAACCACGACAATTATTCTGGAAACAAAAACAGAGATGATAATAAAATAAAAGTTTTATATTTTGACTATAAAACTTATATGAATCAAGTTTATAAAATAAAAGAAACCGCGGTTGGGTTAGAAAAAGCTATTGAAAAAGATGACACTTTTAATCCTCCAGAAGATGAAAGCGCAAGTTTTTCAAAGATACAAAGTAATGTAGAGTGTCTTTATGAAGGTGCTTACGTTATAGGGGCTCAAAAACTTTTAAAGTGGGAAATGTCCAAAAACATGATGCGTCCTAAAAGCGACTACACTAAAGTAAAAATGAACTACTCTATTGTAGCTCCACGCATGTACAAGGGCCGAATTGAGTCTTTAGTTGGTAGAATTACAGGTTTTGCCGATATGATTCAATTGACGCACTTAAAGATACAGCAGGTAATGTCTAGAATGACACCTGACGGTGTTTATTTAGACGCTGATGGTTTAGCTGAAATAGACTTAGGTAACGGAACAAACTACAATCCTCAAGAAGCCTTAAACATGTTCTTCCAAACGGGTTCTGTTATTGGTAGATCAATGACTGCCGACGGAGACATGAATCCTGGTAAAGTTCCAATACAAGAAATTAAAAATAGTGGTAGTGGCGCTAAGCTACAAGCTTTAATAGGCAACTATAACTACTACTTGCAGATGATCAGAGATACAACCGGGCTTAATGAAGCTAGAGATGGTTCTACTCCAGATTCAAACGCTTTAGTAGGCGTTCAAAAGCTAGCCGCCGCTAATAGCAACACGGCTACAAGACATATATTACAGTCAGGACTATACTTAACAGCAGAGGTCGCGGAGTCTTTATCACTTAGAATATCAGACGTTATAGAGTACTCTCCAACTAAAGACGCGTTTATTCAAGCTGTTGGCGCGCATAACGTAGCTACCCTTGAAGAAATGTCAGATCTTCACTTGTACGACTTTGGTATATTTTTAGAGCTAGCACCAGATGAAGAAGAAAAACAACTTCTTGAAAATAATATACAGCAAGCCTTGCAGCAAAAAAACATAGATCTTGAAGATGCTATCGATATTAGAGAGATAAGAAACGTTAGCCTTGCTAATCAATTGCTAAAGATTAGACGAAAAGAAAAAGAAGAGAAAGATAGAAAGATTCAGCAAGAAAACATACGGATGCAAACTGAGTCTAACACGCAGGCCGCTCAAAACGCTGCTCAGCTTGAAGCTCAAAAGGAGCAGATGATGGCTCAAACAAAAGCTCAACTAGCGCAGATGCAAGCTCAGTTAGATACTCAAAAACTTCGAGAAGAAGCTGACATTAAAAAAGAACTTATGCAGCTAGAGTTTCAAATGAACATGCAGCTAAAGTCTTTAGAAACCCAAGGACTTCAAGGCAGGGAAAAAGAAAGAGAAGATAGAAAAGACGAAAGAACTAGAATACAAGCGTCGCAGCAAAGCGAGCTTATAGATCAAAGACAAACAAGCAAAGCACCTAAAAAGTTTGAATCATCAGGTAATGATGTACTTGGTGGGTTTGACTTAGGTGGCTTTGAACCTAGATAATTATTAACTTATATTTTATATTATGCAAGAAGATGAAAACATTGAAGAGACTACTAGCGTAGTTGATGAAACTAAATTTGAATCTGCTGGAGACGACAGCGTCATTAAAGTAGATTTAAACAAACCAGTTGAAAATGAAACCCAAGAAGCAGCAGCGGAAGTTGCAAATGATACAGTTGACGACGCAGGAGTGGTTGGAAGCGATGAAGACGCCGAGCCCGTACAAGAACAAGAAGAAGTACAGCCGGAAGCTGAAGCACAAGAAGAGTCAATCGTCTTAGAAGAGATTACTGATGACGAGCCGAACGAGGCTTTGAAAGATTTAGTTGAAGAGGTAGAGGAAGCTGTAGAAAAAGCTGAGGCTACTGGTCAAGCACTTCCAGAAAATATCCAAAAGCTAATGGATTTTATGGAGGAAACTGGCGGTAGTTTAGAAGACTATGTAGAGCTAAATAGAGACTATTCTGATTTAGATAATCTTACGGCTTTAACAGAGTATTACAAAAGAACAAAGCCGCATTTGTCGGCTGATGAAATAAACTTTTTAATTGAAGACTCGTTTAACTACGATGAAGAGTTAGACGACGAGAGAGATATTAAAAAGAAAAAAATAGCGCTTAAAGAGCAAGTTGCCAGCGCTAAAGCCTACTTAGACGGGCAAAAGTCTAAATATTATGATGAGATTAAAGCAGGATCACGCTTGACCGCTGAACAGCAGAAAGCATGGGACTTTTTTAATCGATATAACAAGGAATCTGAGGAAAATCAGAAAGTAGCAGAAAGCGCTAAACTTAAATTTAACAAAAAGACTAACGAAGTCTTTAACGACAAGTTCAAAGGTTTTGAATACAACGTCGGAGAAAAAAAATATAGGTTTAACGTGAAGGACGCTGAAAAGGTTAAAGATACCCAAAGCGACATTAACAACTTCGTTAAAAAGTTTTTAGCAGAAGATAATACAATGTCAGACGCAAAGGGTTATCACAAATCTTTATTTACAGCGATGAACCCTGACGCTGTTGCAAAACACTTTTACGAACAAGGTAAAGCTGATGCTCTCAAGGAGAGTATCTCAAAAAGTAAAAACGTAAACATGAGTCCAAGACAGTCTCATGGCGAAGTAGAAGCTGGCGGCTTAAAGTTTAAAGTGTTAGGTGATGATTCCAATGATTTTAAGTTTAAAATTAAAAAACGAAAATAATTTAACTTTAAAAACATTTAATTATGGCAATTACAGGTGCATCGAACTTAGTACCCGCGGCAACGCGAATGACATTAAGTTCAAATTATATTGACTTTGCTACAGCAAGTTCTTCGGACGGTTGGGCACAGCAATACTTACCAGACCTTATGGAGAAAGAAGCTGAAGTTTTTGGAAACAGAACAATTTCAGGTTTTCTTGCTCAAGTAGGTGCTGAAGAGGCTATGACTTCTGATCAAGTAGTATGGTCTGAACAAGGTAGATTACATTTATCTTACAAAGGTCACGTTGTAAACAACGCGGCTACAGCTAACGTAACAGGTACTCCCGCTGGTGGTGCTATCGAAATCGATTTTACTATTGATGACGTAGCAGTTGGTACTTCTTCTGTTGATCACGGTATTAGAGTAAACGACATTTTATTATTAGCTCACGCTAATGGTACTGCTAGAGTAATAGTAGGTGATGTTACTAACGATCAAGTAGACGTATTCCCTTACGACGCTGGAGATAACGACGGTGAGTTACAGCACGCTTTTGATGGCGCTGCAGTTTCTGCTGGTTCTAACGACGACAAGTCTTTAACTATTTTAGTTATTGGTTCTGAGTACTCTAAAGGTACTAACGGTAGACAAAACTCTAACGAGCCAGGATTTAAGTCTTTTACTAACAAGCCAATCATAATGAAAGATATGTACAGAATCTCTGGTTCTGACGCGTCTGCTATTGGTTGGGTTGAAGTTTCTGGTGAAGAAGGTCAATCAGGTTACTTATGGTACCTAAAAGCTGAAAGCGACACTAGAGCTCGTTTCGCTGATCAATGTGAAATGTCTATGATTGAGTCTATTAAAGGAGACTCTGCTCAGTCTTTTGCTGATCTAGCTGCTGGTCCTTTAGGAGCTGCTCATACTACGTTTGGTACTGAAGGTTTATTCTCTGCTATCGAAACTCGTGGTAACATTGCTACTGGTATTACTGGTGTTAACGCTGCTACTGATTTAGCTGAGTTTGACGCTATGTTGGCAGAGCTTGACTCTCAAGGAGCTATTGAAGAAAACATGCTGTTTTTAAACAGATCTACTAGCCTGGCTATGGACGATATGTTAGCTTCTATGAATTCTTACGGTGCTGGTGGTACTTCTTACGGAGTATTTAACAACTCTGAGGATATGGCATTAAACTTAGGTTTCTCTGGTTTCCGTAGAGGTTCTTATGACTTCTATAAGTCTGACTGGAAATATCTAAACGATGCTTCTACTCGTGGCGCTATTAACTCAACAGCGACATCGCACGCGGTTAGAGGTGCTATGATTCCTGCTGGAGTTTCTTCTGTATACGATCAGCAACTAGGCAAGAACTTAAAACGTCCTTTCTTACACACGCGTTACCGCGCTTCTCAAACTGACAACCGTAAGATGAAATCTTGGGTTACTGGTTCTGTTGGAGCTGTTACATCTGATTTAGATGCAATGGAGGTACACTATTTGTCTGAAAGATGTCTAATAGTTCAAGGTGCAAACAACTTCTTCTTATTGAAGTAGGCACATATATTAATAAGGGGAGGGTAATTTCTCCCCTTATATTTTTTTTATTAATTATTATTATATTATATCATGGCAAAAAAACAAAAAAGTAAGGTTGAAGTGGCTCCTGAAGTAAAAGCTACTAATGAAATGCAAGAGGTTATTATTGAAAAGCCTGTTGTTAAGGCAAAAGACGAGCCTAAAAAACCTAAATGGGAAGTTAAAGACAGGGTTTATTATTTAAAATCTAAAAGAAAACCATTGTCTTACTCTATAAGAGCATCAAACATTTATTATTTTGACGAAGAGTTAGGTTATGAAAGAGAGTTGAAAAACACAACTAACCAAAGAACTTGCTTTGTAGACGAAATGCAAGGGGATCAAGTGCTAGAGCACATTATATTTAGATCAGGAACTTTATACGTACCTAAAAATAAAGTTGTTTTACAGAAGCTGTTAAGTCTTTATCACCCGCAAAGAAACAACTTGTTTTACGAGTTTAAGCCTCAAGCAATAGCTATCAACGAAATAGATAGCATTGAGCTAGAGCTAGAAGCTTTAAACGCGGCTGCAAATATGGAAATTGATATAGCGGAGGCTATAATGCGTGTAGAATTAGGGTCTAGAGTATCTGAGATAAGTTCTAAGGAACTTAAAAGAGATTTATTAATATACGCTAAGAAAAACCCTTCTTTGTTCTTAGAATTAGCTAATGACGATAATATTCAGCTTAGAAACTTTGGCATCAAAGCTACTGAGCTAGGTGTAATCAAGCTTTCTAATAATCAGCGAGATTTTCATTGGAGTTCTAACAATAGAAAACTAATGACAGTTCCGTTTGACGAACATCCGTACACCGCGTTAGCGCATTGGTTTAAAACGGACGAAGGTATGGAGGTATACTCCAACATTGAAAAGCGTTTAAAATAAGTGATTATTTATAGAGTTGAGCTGCCAAGTGAGGTGGCTCAACTTTATAATAAAAAATAAATTGAAATGGCGGTAAGCGTAGATACAGTATATCAAAGAGTTTTGGCAATCGCCAACAAAGAGCAAAGAGGTTATATCACGCCTCAAGAATTCAACTTGCTAGCCAACCAAGCTCAGATGGAGATATTTGAGCAATACTTTTACGATATAAACCAATTTGAAAAAGTTAGAGGTAATTCTACAGAATACTCTGACATGGTTAACCTATTGGAGGAAAAGCTTTCTATATTCAAGGCTAGTCAAGGTTCGTTTACTATAACTCAAAACGCACCAGGTTACGCACCTACGTTTGGGTCAAACCTATTGACTGGCGATAATTCAAGCTTTGATGGTAGTATAGGTTCGTTCGTATTAAACGACGAAGCCGCTGGAACTTTAACTCACGACTCAGGGACTCAGCAGTTAAAGCTTAGTAACCTTAGCACGACCACCTCTAGCGCTAACACCATAATAGCTAAGCAAAGTCTAGCCACAACGCAAAACGCTTTATATCGAGTAAAAGGTACGATAAACGCGACGAACTTAGCTGAAGGTGATACTGCTAAAATAACTTTTGGCACTAGATCGTCTAACTTAGTTGGAGGTATGACACTGCCCGTAGAGTTTTACGCCACTGTGTATTCAACCTCAACTGATATATCATGCAGAATATCTTCTAGTGGATCTACTGAAGGAAACAAACACGCTTTCTTTGACGACCTTGAAGTGTCTGAAGTTAATAGTAATAGAGTTAGGCTTGACGAAGCGTCAATATATAGGTTGGGAAGCGTGGTTTATACAGACCCTAGCGGCAGGCAAATAGACGTACAAAGATTGACTACTAAAGAGTACTCAGACGTAAGCTCTGGCCCTTTAACTAAACCTTCAACCTCAAGACCTTACTACGTTAAGATTAAAGAAAATGAAATTAGTTTATATCCATCTTCAATAGCTACTGCAACTTCGTTTAACTATATACTAAGGCCAAGCGCTGTAGTATGGGCCTACACTGTTATTAATGAGAAAGCTATGTTTGATGGCATGAACGCTGTAGACTTTCAACTACACGCGTCAGAAGAAGTTCATCTAGTAGATAAAATACTTCAACTTGCTGGTTTAGTCATGCAAAAGCCTGATGTGGTTACCTTAGCTAAAGACAAAATAATAACTGATATACAACAAAAAAAAGCATAATAAATGGGACTACTAGAGGGAACAGATAAAGCGTATTACGACGGCAGTGATTATGGGAATTATCAATTTATTTCTCTACAAGATGTTGTTAGTCAGTTTATGGTAGCTTACGTTGGAGAAGAAAAAATAATAAACAAAGTAAATAGAGTTGAAGTTTTGTTTCACGCTCAAAGAGCTCTTGCTGAAATGTCTTTCGATACTTTTAAGTCTACAAAAGCTCAAGAAATAAAAGTGCCTAACACTCTTAAAATGATATTACCAAGGGATTACGTAAACTATGTTAAATTAACGTATTCTGACGGCGCTGGTATTGAGCGCGTTTTATATCCGGCTATAAAAACTAGTAATCCAACCTCAATAAGCCAAAATAGTGATGGCTCTTACAATTTTACAGGCGACGACTTAAGCGTTAATGCAGATTCAGAAACTTGGACTAACTATCAAAGCGAAAGTCCTCACGAAAATAATCAAGATGATTTTGATTACGACGATGATATAGCTGACTACAACATTGGGCAAAGATATGGTATTGATCCTGCTCACGCTCAAACCAATGGTAGTTTTTACATAGACGAGTTAAAAGGAAATATACACTTCAGCTCTAACTTGTCAGGACTTACTGTGACACTTAAATATATAAGTGACAGTTTAGGTACAGACGCAGAAATGCAAGTTCATAAATTTGCTGAAGAAGCAATGTACAAACAAATATTGTACGCTCTCTCGTCAAGTAGAATTAACATTCCAGCGAGTGTAATAGCTAGGTTGAAAAAAGAAGCTAGAGCTTCAAAAAGACAAGCTAAACTAAGACTTTCTAATATAAAGTTAGAAGAGATTACTCAGATACTAAGAGGTAAATCAAAACAAATTAAACATTAGTAAATGGCAGAGTTAAAAAGAAACTTTCTCAAGAGTAAAATGAACAAAGATCTTGATGAAAGACTTGTTCCTAATGGTGAGTATAGAGACGCTTTAAATATTGAAATATCTACATCAGAAGGTTCTGACGTTGGGTCTGTACAAACATTAAGATCTAACGTTGAAATTACTAATTTACCGCAAAAGCACGAATCAGCAATAACAGTAGGTTCCTACGCTGACAACACCGGCGGCTGCGTGTATAAGTTTATTAAAGACGCGTCAAACTTTAACACCTCTTTTATTCAGGGTGTAGCTAAAAAAACCGGAGTTAGATCTGATTTAATAGAGAAAGTAAGTGTTGTTGGCTCTCAATATAACTATAGCTCAAGCTCTCAAATAATAGTTCATGATGTTTACGAGGTTAGAGTAAGCGCTGACGACTTTACAGCTACTGGCAATAAGCTTGTTATTCAAGGCAGAGGAAAAAACTATCAAATAGGTGCCTACAGTTCAACTAGCTACAAAGATTACCATGGCGTAAGAGTTGGCATGGAGGTCAAAGTACTTGACTTAAACGGCAAAAACGCTTGGGGCGGTGGTCAAAAAGTAGTTGTTACTAATGTAAAAAATGGCGCCGGAGGATTTTTCTCACCTAAAACAGAAATAACTCTTAGTTCTGTGCCAATAGATATTGGCGATGAAAACTTAAATCAATTTGTATACAAGTTTTCTTCACCTAGAATATTGAACTTTCAATCTGGAGTTTCTAGCGAAATAGAACAAAACACTGAGGATCAAAGTCGGACTGCTACGCCCAAGGACAATATTATAACAGGCGTAAACGTATTAGATGATTATTTAATATTTACAGACAATAGAACAGAACCTAAAAAGCTGAATATAGAAAGATGTATTTTAGGTAATAAAGCATCGGTTGCTGCGGATCAAGATTATTCTACGATACCGCACACGCATTTAGTCACAAGTTTTAATTCAAGATTTTACGCTAGAGGTTTTTTAAAAGAAAGCCACATAACTACTATAAAGAAAAATCCTTTAGAAGCGCTACACTTGTCGCTACAGACAAGCACGCAATCAACATCTAGCCTTCAGTTTAACAAAACGGCCGACTACGCGGCGTACAACCTAACAACAGACGATTCTAGTTTTGGTTTTTACGATCAGTTTGGGAATCCATTGCAAGAAGGCGCTGCAATATATTTAACCCCAGCAGACTCTAGCGTAGAATTAAAAGTAAATCAATCTATAACTTTAGTCGGGCAAGTTAGTCAGTCTAGGTTTGTAGTTAGAATTACCGATGTGTATAGCACGGGATCTTTTAGAGCTGAGATAATAAACTTTGATGACACGTACTTTTCTGAATTTCAGCCAAACTTTACCGCTGAAGGCGATTTCCTTAACAGCGGAACAGTTCCTCAAGAAACTTGGGTAGGAACTTTAAATAGCGACACCGGTCTTTATGAAGAAAAATTCATAAGATTTGCTTATAGATTTAAGTATACTGATAACGAACTGTCCTGCGTATCGCCTTACTCTTTACCTGCGTTTCTACCTGGTCAATATAATTTTGAAAGTAAGACGGGTTTTAATAGAGGTATGCAAAACTTTATTAATAGTATTCAAATAAAAAACTTAAATACTATTGTAATACCCCAAGATGTTAAGGCTGTAGAATTTTTATTTAAAGACAGCGTTAATAACAACGTTTACTCGTTTAAAGAGCTAAAAGTCGTAGAGTCAAACTTTTCTGAAAAACAATTAAGAAACTTACAAAAAACAACTAGCACTGCTTTAAACAAAATAAATAATTTAGAAATTAACATTGAATCAGAAAACTTTGGTTACACGCTGCCTTCTGATCAGATAACTAGAATTTTTGACGCTGTTCCTATAAAGGCTAAATCTCAGGAGATCCAAGCTAACAGATTAATGTACGGTAACTATACCGAGGGTTATGATATGCTTGACTCAAACAACGAGCCTATAAACTTTGATGTTAGCGGTAGTATTACTACAAGGCAAGACTTGTTCGCTAGCGTGTTTGAGACTGACGCTACCTTCAAGGCTCAACAAGCTTCTATTGGATCTAGCGATGGGCAGGTTCAACTACTATCTACGTCTATAGGTGGAGAAAATTATAAAGATTCTGATGGAGATCAGTTGTATGTTTCTAAAACACTGAAAACTACAAATGAAATAGCAGATATAAATTCTAATTTTAATTCTCAAACAGGCGTGTTTACTGCGCCTGAAACTGGCACCTATACGTTTAAAGGTTCAGTGGTAGCTAGAATAGAAACTAGAAGTGAAGGCTTGTCGTTTGCTTATCCCCGTAACTACATAAGCAAGTCTACCGGTAAGTTTAAAGGAAATCTACTTAGAAGAAGACACGCTTTAGCTTTCGGTGCTGTTGATGCTCAAGGTAATCCTTTGGCTCAAACTTTAGAAAGCGACGGCGCTACAACTCCGTTTATCTCTAGCGGATATTATGAGTCTACAGCTGAAATTAGCGAGCTTGTAGCAAAGTGGACAAACACCAAAAGTAGTAATAGTCATAACGAATCTATTGATATAAACACACTAAGCCTTTCGGATTTTTGGGAATCAATATATATATCCAATTATATTACTAATCCTCTTACGCCAATTTCTACTAATGAAAGGACTAATTTTGGAGAAAATTCTACGCAAGACATCGTGGTAGACATCCTTAGTTTTCCAAGCGATCAAGTTGAAAGCGTTTCCTCTGCGCAAGGAGGATATAATTCTGAGTCGTATGTATTTGCTCCTGACATTGCCAGTTACGACCCTACCGCGCCTGTAAACACTCTTATAAGCACAGTGCGTATTGCTGAGCAAGATAGGAGCTATTTAACAGAAGAGGCTTTGGTTGTTGAAGGAACCGTAGAGCTGGAAGCTGGAGATACGGTTGGCTTGTTTATGTTTACTGACCAACCTCAAGATCCTAACGCCTTAGGTGTTGAAGAAGACATTGTAACTTACTCTAATGCTAGCATTGAGTGCTTGTCTACTCCAGCGGTTGTAGAAGAAACTTCTTTGGCTTCACTGCAGGGTTTGAGATCTGTAAAATCAGAAAGAGACTATCACCTAGGCGTTGTTTATAGCGACTCTAACGGAAGAGAATCTGCTGTGTTAACTTCTGATGCAAACGATATATTTGTTGAAAAAAGTTTCTGTAATAAGCAGAACTCTATAGTATCATCAGTTTTTTCACAAGCTCCGGATTGGGCGGAGTATTATAAAATATTTATTAAAGAAACTGCAGAAAAATATCATAACATAGTTTTAGACACCGCTTTGCTAAATGAGGACACTACTCAAAGCAGCGTCTACTTGTTGTTTAACTCTGCCGACAGAAACAAAGTTGAAGTAGGCGATGTTTTGTCTCTTAAAAAAGAGCATGGAACTAACAATGCTGTTATTGACAAGGCAACGTGGAAAATATTAGATATACAAGGCGCTGCTTCTTTAGGTGAAGACGAAGATGGCGTTCCTACCAACGTCGTGACTATTGGCTCAAGTACTATAGAACAGTCTGTAATAACAAATCCAGCTCAGCTTAACGGAAAGTTTTTTGTTAAAGTTTTATATGACGACGATTTTATTAATAATATAGGTGATCTTTCAGCTGCTGAAGGCTTAAGCTCTCTTAACGGCGCTGTTTTTGAAACTAAAAAAAGCTCAAACATTGACTTAGACTTATACTACGAGGCTACTCAAGCCATACCTATAAGACTAACTCAAGAATTAGCTAGAACAATAATAAAGCCAGGCGACAAAGTAGTTATAACTAAAGGTAGAAGCAACGCCGTGCAGACAATATCAGAAGCACTTAAAAGCCCAGAAACCACGCCTATAAGAGTTCTTAGTATTGACAACTTACTTGGCGCCATGTCGGATAGTGACGTTATAACAAATAACTCTGGCGACCTGTTTAACAAGGTAAAAGTGCCAGTAAATAAAATTGGCGGAGTTGGAAGTCTTGAAGCTATAAACGCGTCTGGACCAACAAACAGCGTGCTAGTTTCTTTTTACAAATCAGATGGTTCTTATTTCTCAGCTTATCTTAGCGAAGATTACAACCCTAACGTTGATGAGTATCTATACTTACACCCAGTAATACACCCTACGGCTAGCTTTAAAACACACTCTTGCCCCGTTGGGCTTAGCTGGTTTAATTGTTACTCTTTTGGTAACGGCGTAGAGTCTGACACGATAAAAGACGATTTTAACGCGCCCGAATTGTTTCCTTATCTGTCAAATGGAAAGCAAAGCGGATTTAAAGCTAGTCTTCCAGCTAATACTTTTGAGCAAGTAGTCAACAAAACTGACATCATATTTTCAGAAATATATAACAACACAGCCAGTTCTAACAGGTTGAACGAGTTTCTTATTGCCAACAATATTGTAAAAAGATTAAATCCAGATTACGGCAGTATTCAAAAGCTTTTTTCAAGAAACAACGACTTAGTGGCTTTTTGTGAAAACAAAGTTACAAGAATATTGTCTCAAAAAAACGCTTTGTTTAACGCCGACGGAAACGCGCAGCTACTTTCTACAGATAAAGTTTTAGGTCAAGCTATTCCTTTTAAGTCAGACTTTGGAATATCTAAAAATCCAGAAAGCTTTGCTTACGACGAATATCGAGCTTACTTTGTAGACAAAAACAATGGTAAGGTTTGCAGGTTGTCTAACGACGGCATTACAGCTATATCAGATGTTGGCATGAAAGACTGGTTTAGAGACCATCTAAAAAGATCAGAGGTAATAATAGGTAGTTTTGACGGAAGAAAAGAAGAGTACAACGTAACTTTACATGAGGTTACAAGTCCGGGCAGATCAAAAGACGTTTACACTGTTTCTTTTAGCGAAACTATAGATGGTTGGACAAGTTTTAAATCTTTTATACCAGAAGCAGGGTATACTCTTGCTAATGAATACTACACTTCTAAAGTGGGAAGAACTTACGTGCATCACCAAGACACTGGTATAACCAATCAGTTTTATGATAAAAAATACAATTCGACTATTACAACCATTTTTAATGACGACGCAAGTGCTGTAAAAAGCTTTAAATCTATAGCATACGAAGGAACTCAATCTAAAGTGGATCAGTTTACCACTGAAATTAAAAGTACAGGAACAGAAACATTAAGCGTTACGGACGGAAACTATCATAATTTAACGTCTAAGCAAGGTTGGTATGTTGAATCTATAAACACGGACATGCAGGAGGGCGAAGTTCCTGAGTTTATAGAAAAAGAAGGTAAATGGTTTAATTATATAAAAGGAGAACAAACTGAATTTGTTAACTTTTCTCAAGGTCCGGGCACAAGAAATCTTGATTTATCAGAGTTTTCTGTCCAAGGTATAGGACAGGCAATTTCAGTGATAACTTTAGATGATAGTTTAGAAGAGATTGAAGATACTAGCGTTGTTTACTCTGAAGGATTTTCTTTAACTTTTGAATCCCATGTTCTTGACGTAGAAGGACAATTGCAGTTTGTAGATTGGAATAACATAAACGAAGCTATATATTCTAGCGGACTAACTGTATTTGGCGCCTCTGACGTGAGCGGAATAACTTACGTAATAACCATATTACCTAACGCAAACTACTCTATTAGCAACGAATCTTTTAGCCTTGCTATTCCACTTGAAGAAATGGAAGACTCTGCAAGCATATCAAATATAACTTTTTCTAACCAACTAGACAGCAGTGGAAATCCTAATGGGAATGTTGAAATAAAAGTGCAAATGTCTACGGGTGTTATTATAAGTGAAGATACAACTATCGCGATACCCATACAGTTTGAAGAAGCTTTAAACTTGTCTGGTCTACTTAGCACGCAACTACAGTACAACATAGAAGAGTCTGCCGTTTTCGAAAGCTACTTAGAGCAGTACCAAGCTCAAGATGTTGATCTACTTGCTCCAGCTGTTGATAGTGGTCTTAGATATTTTTTATCAGAACCATTAAGTACTCCAGAATTTGTAGAAACTAGCACAACTGGAGTGGACTGGGAAGAAACAGGCTCTTACACTGTAAACGCTGTAGTACAATCTGACAACTATAATTATCTTCACACTATAAGCATTGAAACAGAGGAAGGCAAAGCTTATATTGGCAGTGAAACTTCGTTTAACTTAACGTTAATTCCGTCTGAAGATGACTTAGGTACGTTTCAGTTTGAATACGAGCAAGTGCAAGATCTTTATGGCAATTTATATAGAATCAATATACATGTTTATTATTTGAGACAACCTGGCCAAGAGTCGGCGTCTGGCGTTGAGATTATATTAGACATAGAAGAAGACAGCATTGTAGACTATTTTATAAAGCCCGACAATCACGCCACAACTTTGGTGGTCGAAGAAGATGCTAATCAATTCCAGGACTTTAGTTCAGTAAACATGTTTTTTACAACCAACATACCTGACGAGCATATAAGCACGATACAGACTAACTTTACCTACGACTCCGACGCTGCTAACGCAACTAACTGGCTATCTTACTCTAATACAGATCAACTTGTTGATTTAAACTTCTGCAGAATTATAGTCAACGACTTAACGCCTCTTCCAAACGATAGAAGCGGTGTGGTTAGGTTCTTCTCATCTTTATACCCTGCTCTTATTGCTGGTGTAGATTTTCAAGGCGAAACAAGGCCAATACAACAAAACGACGGTCACTCTATAGAGTTAAAAATTGTAAATTCAGGAGGAGACCCTACTTCTAACGCTTATATTATAGCAAATCCTAACGGTAATTTTCCCGTTCAAGAAACATTTGGCGATAATGGATTCATAAACTATTATGAAATGCAGCTAGGCATGGACACAGGCGCTTATCTTAGTGACATCAACGGCCAAAACATCTTTAGCAGCGAAGACTGGGTTTATCCAGTTTTACTAAACGAAGAAGGATCGGGTTTTGTTCAAGCTGGAGCTAGCGACTCTGGCGACTACTTATGCTACTTTACAATACTAGACAATACTACAGATCAAGATAGATCTGCTGTTATAACAGTTCAGCACCCTTTGTCGCCTGAACTAACTAGTACTGTTACAATATTTCAAGATGGCGCGTTAAATAGCGCGGACGACACTGTTAGGGTTCAACTTGGATCTGGAAACCAGGAAGGCTTAACTTTCAATACTCAAAGTGATTTTACAAGTTTAATAGAGTTTGTTAACGCTTATTCTCTAGAAAAGTCTCCAGACTTAACTACAGACACCATCAACATTAGGCTTGAAGTAAATGATTTTGCTGAGTTTAGCATAGACGCAGATGGAACTGTAAATCCTTGGAACTTGATTCCTTCTAATGGTGGCAACCACGGGCTTGGCTACACTTCTGTGAATAATGACGGTTTTTCTGGAAAGCCAACAGTTAAAATAAAAACTTCAACTGAGTCAAGCTGGGCTCAAGAAGGCGACGACGTTGTTACGATTGGAGATATTTCATCGGCTAATGTAATCGAGTCGAGTGACGGCGTTAGTTGGCACTATGAAGTTTCTCATACTATTGAAGAAAACCCAGGTCTCAACACAAGATACTTTAGTATACTTGTTTGGCATCCTCAACATTTGTTTGTTTACCCACTAGATGTCGCGGCGGAAAGTCAAGCTGCCAAACTATGGGTTGCTCAGCCGGCTGGTGACTTAGTCTACGGGTTTTTAGACGGTGTCTATAACTACTTGATTGGCGGATATGGCGACAACACTTTAATTGATCTTGACAACGGTTTGACCGAGGTAGAGGCGCCATACGATTCGCCCGCTCAAAATCCAGACTCGCTAAACGTTTATTTAGTTCATAGTGGTGGCGAGCCTACAATAGGGTTTTATGACGAAGGTCAGTTTGTAGACGTTCCTTTGGGCGATGCTTACCAAGGGCTTGCTATAATTACAGACTACACCCCTACGAATCTTGACGCGTACGGTGGTAATGATGAGATTCAATTTTCTGAAACAGACGCTACTAACTACCCTGTGTTTTTCTTTTCAGTAGACTTCACCAACAATACTACTCCTGTAAGTAGATCCATGAGCGTTGGTGTTTGGCACGCCAACAAAGACGCTAACGTAGACGAGCCTGACAAAATATTCACGTTTAATCAGACCGGCCAAGCTTACGACGCCACAAACAACTCCGTTAGATTTGTTAATGATAACGGCTCAGATAATCAGTTTGACATCTTAGATAACGATTCTGGAGCTTTTGATGTTAAAGTTATTGTTGGGGATTACACTAAAGCAGATTGGGACGCTGAGGTTGCAGACGCAGATAATGTTTACCCAGAAGGCAATAAAAGACCATCTTTTGAAATGTCATATTTAGATGACTTAAACGATGGCGATGGTGATCCGGCCTCTATAGATTTTAACGCTGTTTATGCGGTTGAAAAAAACCCTAACTATCCAGAACCTGTTGGCGTAAACTACTTTAACGTTCCGCAAGTATATTTTGATTTTTACAATAACTACTCTTTAAACGCGACTTCTCAGTTTCAATACGTAGAGGCTGGTAGTTTAGCAGACGAAGCCGGAAACTTCACTAGCATTGAGTTGGTGCCAGGCACAGCTAACGAGCTTGTTGTTAGCTTAGAGATGTTTGAAGCAAACTCACTTGATCTAGACCCGTCTGAAGTCTTGCCTACGCAGCTGCTGTTTGAATATACGATACTGCAAGAAAATGCTAACGTTGAGTATTTTAGACTAGGTTCAACGTATATGTACACTAATTCTATTGTAAACGCCAGCGGCTTGCTTGCTGGCATTGATGGCGACCCTATTTTTTCGCTGCCATTTACCTTAGGCACGCATAAAGTTATAGTTCCAGTAAACGGCAACGGAGAAGCAAACGAACTTGTTTTATTAGTTAAATCTGAAGTTGGCGGCAGTGGACTATCTATTAGTAATATAAAGTTTAGCTCACTGGGCTACACCCACAAAATTAGCGTTCCTCACGTTTTAAACCCTGAGGCTGGCAATGAATACTACTCTATTAAAGCTTATCACGGATGGAACGATACTGCTTTAGCCAACGACACGTTAAACTTGATTAAAAGGCAGACTGGAGACTTTAATTGGGTTAACCCAGAGATAAGCTTTGGCGTTGAACTAAACGGTTTAAACAATCAATATTTAATATTTGGAAACGATCAGTTAACTTCTAACGCTTCAGCTGACTCAACTGTAACGCTTAGAGCTATTAACGCAACCTCTGCTCCTGTTGTTAGATTTTTAGATATTGATGATCAGTCTAAAATATACGAGCCTACTAACGATGTAAGTGCTCCAAACGCTGGATTACAAAGCATTTACGTGCCTCATCAAATAACTGGGTTTTACTTTGAGCGATTTATAGTTGACGCATCAGACGGCTATGGCATAGGCACCGCTGTGGTAACGCCAGTCAACAGAGCTCCAGATCAATTTAGAACTAGCTCTATCGACATTGTTTCAATAGGAGATGAAAGCATACCAGCAGGCCAAAGACTTACGCTAGGCGTTGATCATCAAAGATACTTAGATGCTTACGTAAGCAATAGGTACAACTCTGCTCAATCTGAGGTTCTTCAAAATAAAAACTCTAAATTAGTTTTAAAGACTGGAACAGATATAACAGACCCTGGTATTAACGAGTATCAGCTTCAACAGCAGTTTAAAATAGCAGCGTTTCCTTCTTCACCATACACTAATTTAGTTGATCTAAACGATAGCGGCAGCTATTACATTACTACTTCAGCCGGCAACGATGGAATAGGTAACAACGCTACAGCTCAAATACAAATAACATCACCTGAAAGTTTAACTTGGAACGTTGAGAACGCTTCTATTTCTGAGTCTAACTTTGAAGAAAGCAATGTTACTTTTGGAGGTTGGGGCTGGAAATCTATAAATATTAAGGTTCCTAACAAAGGCGCTGAATATAGAGTTTCTTTTAGTATTAAAAACTGGGTGACAAGCAACGGTGACGGCGGTCAAGTTAAAAATAAAGCTAATCTTTTAGCTACAAACTCAACGCCAGACGCTTATCCAATTACGTTTGGAAACATAGACATGTGGAACGGTAAGTTTATGTTGAACTACACGGCGGCTGCTCCCGTACTTAGAGTAGGTCCAACTCATTCGATAAACGTAGCTGAATACGTGGAAGACGATGAGTTTTTAAGCGTAACTCAGTCCAGCAGCGATTATGCGTCTAGAATTTTTAATAATAGCATAGTGGGTAATGGTAACCACTGTAATATTGTTAGATCTAGCGATCATGATACTGTCGGAGACGAAGCTTTTATTCAACTAATATTTAGAAACCACGCTTCGTTCAGCATGTCTAACATTAGGATTGAGCAGGTGACGGACCCTTATAAAAGAACACTAACAAACGATCCTTTAGAACAAGGCTCAATAATAAGTGGAGGCTCTTCCGTACTAGACGAAGGAGATGAAGCGTCTGATATATACACTTTGACTCAGAATGCTTTTACAGATCCTATACATGAGTTTGGAGGTGGTCAAAACAACACGGGCATTCAGTCTGTTGATCCTTACGAGGGAATATTAACAGACGCGTTTCTCATCGCTGATCTTGGCGAAGGATTTCAAGTGGCGAGCAACTACAACGGAACTTTACAGCTTAGGTCGATAAATTTATTTGACAACATTAACACCTCGTTTTTAGCTGTTTCTGTTGACGGAGGACAAACGTTTTTAACTAGCCCAACGCTAGCTCAGCACGGGATTAGTGGAGTTAGTATACCTAACGGTATCGTTATGCCAGATAACACTATAAAGAAGTTTCCTGGTTTGCAGATAATGCCAAACGACTCAGAGGATTTTGGTGGCGTTATAGGTAATCAGCCAACCGGAGGAACAATACCTAGACAATTTATATTTGGTGTATTTGATAGCATAGGCACCGAAGCAGACATAGCGTCAGGGATAGTTCCGCCTACAATTAGCCCTAATCAAGTTTTTGTTATTGGTCAAAACGGAACTGAAATACAAGAAGCTGAAGAAGGACCTGGACCAATAGACGACTTTGGCTTAACAGTTAATGGTTCGATATATTAATATAAAATATGGCAATAGTAGCATTTAGATTAAAAAAAATTAACGAAAGCATGCAGGTTGGCGACACGGCTTACTTCTGCTCGCTTAATAGTGAAAGTGGATCTCCTACAGGCGGATTTGACACGGCAAGGTACAACGATATAAAAAAAATAGGCACAGTAAGATCTATTAGACGATTGAATGTCCCCGCAAGTCAAATAAGCTTTCAAGGACAATACTCTGTTCAAGTTAATATTACTGAAAATATATCTGAGCCTGAAGCAGGTGACTTTTTATTCTTTAGCAAAGAGAATAAAGTTAACATAGGTGACTTAAAGGGTTATTTTGCAGAAACTAAATTTGTAAACAACTCGCTAGAAAGGTCTGAAATGTTTCAAGTTACTATGAACGTAGAGCAGAGTAGTAAATAGGGTGGCTAAAATGTAACTATATATAAATAAATTAAATTATGATAAAAGGTGGTAGAATAAGCCCGTTTAAGCTTTTTGGAAAAAGTCAGGCAAGAATTCGTTTTGAAGCAAATCGTGACTCAGCTCAAGCGGACGTTGACAGAGGTATGGCAGATTTTGAAAATTTTGAGTTTCAAACTTTTGCGCCAGAAACTGTAAACCCGTACGAAGACATGACTGTAAACCTTCAGGCAGCTGAGTTTCAAAGGGATCAACAAGCGCAAGAGCAAGCCAATACGCTGCAAGCCTTAAGAGGTGGCGCAGGAGGAGCTGGAGCAGCCGCTTTAGCTACAGCTATGTCAAGACAAGCCGCACAAAAACAGCAGGCTATAGCTGCGGACATAGGTGAACAAGAGCAAAACATAAAAATGAAAGCCGCAGATCAAGATGCTGCTAATCAAGCTATGCTAAACCAAGCGATGCTTCAGCAAAAACAAGCGCAACAACAATTTAACATTGGCCGCATGGAAACGATGCTAGGCATGGACATGGCGAAAGTCACTGGCCTTGAGCAAGCTGAACAAGCTAGAAAAGATAGAAACGCTCAACTAGTGGGCGCTGGTATTGGAATGGTCGGTAGCGTGTTAAGTGGAGGGCTTAGTGCAGGCGGATTTTTAAACCCAGATTAAATATGGCAAATCAATCATTAATACAAGCAGCGCAGAGAATGTACTCTGCAAAAGCGCAGAAAACAGATCTTACACCTATAGTTCAAGGTGCAGCGTCTAGCATATCTAACGTCATGAATGCTGTTGCTGAAAAAAGAAATAGACAAGAAAAAGAGTCTACTGAAAAAGTACAGAAGCCTTTTATAGAGGTTGTTAGAGATAATCCAAATGTTGGCGCTCAGTTGACTAGCTTGTTAGAAGAACAACAAGAAGAGTATTTTGAGCAGCAAAAGCTAGCAGAAGGCGTTTTTAGATCAAAAGGCACAAGAGAAGATGCTAGAAAGAAACTAAAAACAATAGAAGATAACATAATAAACTTAAATAAAAGTTTAAGTGGTGTAGACTTAAAACAAAATTTAGTTCCTAGAAATAAAGTTTCAAAAGGCAATAGCGCCGAAGCACAAGTTATGGATGTTACGTTTAACGATAAAGAAACTTTAGCTCAAAACATTATAATAAAAAAAGAGACAGACGATCAGGGTAATGTTGTTTTAACTCCTTATATAAAAGGTACTGAGTATAAAGAAGGCGAAGAAGGCGGGTTAATTAAGTTAGACGACTATCAGTCCGCAATACAAGTACATCAAGCAGGTTTTGATGCTCTTACTAAGATAAGTGATAAGTTAACTGGTTTTGGCTTAAAAGGCATAGACTTTAACGCCTCAGGCGAAGAGGGTAATATTAGAGCTGAAGTAGCTAAGCAACTAGATGATCAAAACGCAATGTCTTTATACTTTGATGATTTTGAAGGCTTTAACTGGGCGCAAAGTCAGTTATTAGATCCTAAAGAAGGCTTTGAAAACCCTGGCGTTGAAAGAGATGAAAATGGTATAATAAGAGTTACAAACGATGATGTTTATCAAGAAAACTTACAAAAACTGCGAGACAGAGTAAGTGAAGGTAAGTTAAAAGACGAAAACACAGGAGAAGTTTTGATAGACTATGCTAGAGAACTAGAAGATGATTTAATTGCGTCTTTTAAAATGGTTAATCAAAAAGCTTTGCAAGATTATGAAGAAAGAAAACAAAAAGAGCAAAATGAGTTTAATAAACGTAATCCTAGAGAGTCTAAACAATTTAATACAGCCGTAGGATATTTAGATGAAGATGGAATTAGAGGCTTATTTGATGACGTTAAAAATGGCTACGTAAAAGACTACGACAATATATATAGTAAGATTGATGGTAAGTTTTACAAAGTTGATGCCGATGGGAACAAGCTAAGAGAAACTGATAAAGGGGTTAGCGAGAAACAAATGTTAAGTATATTAAGAATATCAGGTTACGCCTCTAATTTTGGTTTTGCAAGTTCTAGTGAAGAAAAGCCACAAGCAACTAGCGTTGAATTACCTGCGTATTTAGATCCTACTGGTGACGTAGATAAAGATAATGTGCTAAATACTGCAGACAAGATTAATGTACCATTTCCAGCTGCAACTTAAGGAAAAATATAAATATGTTTGAATTTAACGGAAAAAATTATACGCTTGAACAGATTAAGGCTGAAGCGCAGGCGCAAGGCGTTGATCCTGATAAGTTTCTTGAATTCTTAAAAACTAAAGGCTTACAACCTACCTCTACAAACAACATGGACTTTGGTGAAGACAAAAGAGAAGACGTAGGCGCGCTTCGCCCGATACGGCCAGACGAAGTTGCTACTGGTTTTGGTAGAGTTTCTACTTTTGATCCCGTAGAAAAAGAAGTAGATCCAACACTTGAATCTGAAGTAGATCTTTCTTTTAGACAGCAAATGCAAAACGTTGGGTCAAGACTAAGCCCTACTTGGCAAAACTTTTTAGATCAAACTGTGTTAGGCGCTTCTGATGTAGTGCAAAATCTTTTTGGAGATGAAGCCGCATACAAAGCTTTATCGCCAAGAGTTGTTGGTGAATTTTTTGAAAACTTTAACGTTGGTCCTTTTACAAGTAGATACAGTAAAGAAGCTTATAAAGTAAAATCTTATTATGACCCTTCAACAAACGAAATAGTAAATTTTAACGAAGAAGCTTTTGATAAAGATGGTATAGACGCTGTTGAAAATGAAAAATATTTTAATTTAGCAAAGAGACACAAAGAAAATAGAGATGACATAAAATTATTTGACGCTAGGACAAACAGACCTTTTGTCGAGACGTACGCGTCAGAAGCTCAAATAATGATGAATCAAGTTAACAAAAGAATATCTGAGTTTAAACCTATCACAGATCCAGGCGTAACTGGCTTTACAGACGCTGTAAAAAAAGGAGAGATTGACGATGCTGTCGTTTCTGCTGCAAACTTTGTTTTAGACATGTCTGCTCAAATGGTAGCTGCTAGAGTTACTAAAGGCAAAAGCATGGGAGCTATAATGTATGGTACTTCTTGGAAGACGTACAATGATGAAAAGTCAAAGGCTCTTTACGGTGAAGACGATCCTGATAGAATAAAAAAATTAATAGAAAACGGACAGGAAAATACAGCTATACCAGCTACTTTAGGTGCTGTAGGTTATGCTTTAGAAAAGTTTGGTATGGACCAAATAACTTCTGCAATGCTAAAAAAATCTGGTAAAGGATTTGTAGCTACAACAATGAAAGCACAACTAACAGAAGGTGGTACTGAATATTTGCAAGGCTTAGTTGAGAAGTTTAACGAAGGATTAGGTCAACAAAAGTCAGCAAAAGAAGCTGCTCAAGGCGTAGCTGATTATATGTTTTCTGAAGAGGCTGCTGATCAATTTTTTGCAGGACTAATTGGTGGTGGTACAATGAGCGCTGGTGGTCAAGCGGTACAGGCGGCGTTTAGAAGAGACGAAACTAGCAACCAGTTTGTCAATGAAAAAATAAAAACTTTGGCTGAGTTAGAAGAGCTTAAAGCTAGAACTTTTGATAAAAAGCAAAGAAAACAGTACGACAAAGCTATAAAGCAAGTTACTGAAGATTTAAAAGATCACTTAAAAAGAAATAAAAAAGTATCTGACTACTTAAGCGAAAAACAAAGAAACGGTTTAATCAATATTTTAGATCAAAACAAGGCTACTCAAAAACAAATTAACGATCTTAACAAGCTGTTTAACAAGGGTGTTATAAGCGCTGAAGAGTACATAGCTGAGAAAGAAGCGTTAGATAAAAAAAATGCTGAACAAAAAAAAGCTATAAACAGAATAAAAAACGACGCTAACATGTCGTTAGTAATGCAAGATTTGGACGCCTCTGGAAAGCTTATAAAAGACTTAGGTGTAGTAGAGCAAAGAGTGTTTAAAACTGAGTCAGAGTTTTTAAAAGCATTAAAGGCAGAGTACTTAGCTCAAGGCAAGACGGAAAAGCAATTTAAACAAGACACAGAGGGCTATAGCATAGACGGTTTAAAAATTGGCAACGTCATGTTTGTTAACGCTGAAGTTGCTGCTCAAAAAAATACTTTTGGAACTGGTACTCACGAATTATTGCATGGTGTATTAAAGTCTACTCTGCAAGCCGACGATGGGTCAGGTGACTTAAACGCTAAAGGTGTAAAAATAGTTACAGACTTCATAGAAAGTCTTAGCTCTAGAGAGAAAAGCTACATAGAAAAAAAGCTTAAAGAAGGTGGCTATAAAATAAATGCCGACGGCACTGAAAAGCAATTTAAAGAATACGGAGAAGAGTATTTAAACTTTTACGCGCAAGGAACTAAAGAAAATGCCTTTACCTTAAGCGCTGTTGAAAAAGCTGGCAAGAAAATAGCTAGCATTTTTAAAACTCAAACAGAGTTTAAAAACTTAAACTTTGAAGATGGTAATCAAACTAAAGAGTTTTTAAATGCTTTTGTAGCCGATTCTAAAAAAGGCATATATAGACAAGAGTTTGCTGAAATGGCTAAAGAAGGAGCCGCCATGAAGCAGGGTGATGTTAAAAAATCTATGACCGCTCAGCAAAGAACTACAGCTGAAAACGAAATAAAAAGACTTGGTAGAGAAGGTTTAATTGGTGACAACCTCAGAGAAGAAGGTATTGGTAAAGTTTTATTTGACGCTAGCTTTGAAGACATATACAGTAGAATAAAAAGCGAAGGTTATCTCGACAACTTAATAGCAGCCAAATATAAAGGTGACACGGTTCCTAGAGACTTTGTAGACAAAGTATACTCAGAATTAACTTCGCATGCTAAGAATTTTAATCCTGAGCAAAACGATGACTTCTTCGGCTATTTAAACTCACAAATAGCTAATAAAGCTGGCAATGTATATAACAGAGAATACAAAGTTGATCAGACAGCCGCCGGTAGAGCCAGAGACATAGGTGAGACAACGCAAGAGGGCGAAGTTAAAGTACAAGTCGAAGCAGATACAGACACTGCGTTAGAAGCGTTAGAAACAGAAGATTTATCTGTGGCAGGTCAAGCCAGAGCGCAGGTTAAAGAAGGTGGAAAGCAGTCTAAGTTTAGAAGAGCTATTGGTTTTGAAACAGGTGGCAAAAACTACAACAACATATTAGATGCTACTAAAAAAAGTTTAGCGCTAGCTTATAGAAAAACACAAGATATAAAAGATCCTGCTAAAAGAGCTAAGGCTATAAAGAAAATATTAAGAGAAGAATACTTTACTAAAGGTCTTACTAGCGATGTGTTTAAACCGTTAAAAAACTTTTTAGGTACAAAAGATTATATTAAAAACTTAAAACAGCATAGAGAAGCTATTGTAGAGGCTATATCAACAGCTGACTTTGTACAAATAGAGCGTAAAGTTCCTGATAACGAAAGAATATTCACTACGTTTGTGCGTAAGCTTACTAGTAAAAAGGAAGTAGAAGATGCTGTAAATAGAGATTTATTGCCTCTTGACGCTTTAAACAAAATAGACAAAGGTCAAGCTGTAAACTTGTATAAAAAACGTATGCCTACAGAAGCAGAGTTTATTGAGTTTGCAGATCAACCAGCTATAAACCCAGTAACAGGTGCTAGATCTGGTTTAAAAGGCACTAGAAAAGATGGCTTTGCAAAAGCTATGGGTAACACTTTAGTTCTTGATGCCGTTATGGAAGCAAGACAAAGCGACGATGTTATAGGTCTAATTGATCAAGACGTTCAGGCAGATCTTGATATTCAAGAATTATCAGCAGCTATAGGTAGAGATGTTGACATAAAGTTTTCACTAAGCTTTAATGATGATATAAAAGAGTTTAGGGCTGCTATCAAAAAGTACGGTGTAGATGAAGTTCTTACACCAACAGGTAGAATTAGGAAAAAAGGTGGTAAACCAGTATTTGGTTTAAACACTCCTAAGTATATAACAGATTTTTATGCTGATTTAGCAGACGATAGACCAGGGCAGTTTGAATTTTTTGTGCATGAGCTTGATCCTAAAGGATTTAAAAGAGTTCAAGATAGATTACCTAAAGGCGCTACCAAAGGAGATGTATACGAAGCTTTAATGCAAGAGCTCTCTCATCAAACTTTTGCTAAAGAACTAGGTTTAAAAGTATACTCTAAAGATCAAGTAGTTAAAGCTTGGCCTAAAATATTTGAAGATAAGATAAACAAAAACGATATACCAGACATAATAATATGGGACGGTAAGAAAAACGGCGTGCTGTTTACTATAGAAACTAAAGTTGGTCCTGCTAGAGCTGGTAGCTACGCGTGGAACGATATATCTTTTAACAAAGTTGATGCTAATGGAAACTGGATAAAAGAGTGGCCAATGGCTGAGTTGTTAAGCAGCGAACAACTAAGACAGTTGTCAGAGCCTTTAATTGAGCCTATAAAAAAGCTAACAAGTGTTCTTAACATTAACAGCGCTCAAGATGTAGTTAGTATTCCTGATCACTTAAGCGTTGGTAGAAACGGTAAAGGTGAAAACAAAAATTTAAAGTTTGCCGTAAGATCTACTACCTCTGTTGACGCTAACTTTTTAAGAGAATACTACAATAGCGGTAAAGTAAAGCTAATAGGCACAAACGCTATACAGATACAAGGTGTAGGTATATTTCATTTAGGAAACGACGTACATAATTTAGAAGCTCTTGGTATAAATCAGCTTGAAGGCACATTTGACCTAACCGTTAGAATAATGCCTAGAAGCGTTAAGAAAAGAATAAACAAAAAAGACGTTACTATAGGTTATAGATATGGGCTAAGAGCTGAACTGCAGCTAAGAAAGTCTAGAATAACTAGCGAAGCTACGTTAGACCTAGGCAGAGCGGCTGATACTGAGCGTATTGCTCAACATGTGGTTAATCAAACATCGGCTAGAGAAAGGTCTGTAGAAAAAGCTATTTTAGCTAGTAGAAGTATAAACAGCAAGACAGAGTTAAGAGGTATGTCTACGTTTGACTTTGACGAAACATTAATTATAGACGGCAAAAACTTTATAACAGCAACTAAAGGTGATGATGTTGTAAAAATTAGCAGTGGTGATTGGCCTTTAGTAGGTAGCAAGTATGCTGAACAAGGTTATGATTTTGACTTTTCAGACTTTGTAAACGTAAGAGGCGGTGTTGATGGACCGCTGCTACAAAAGATGAAAAATCAAATTAAAAAATACGGCCCTGATAATGTATACGTGCTTACAGCTAGACCAGCTGAGTCTGCAACCGCAATACATGAATGGCTAAAAAGTAAAGATGTTAATATACCGCTAAGTAATATAACAGGCCTAGGTAATAGCACAGGTGAAGCTAAAGCTCTTTGGATGCTAGACAAGTTTGCCGAAGGTTATAATGACATGTATTTTGTAGATGATGCTTTACCAAACGTTAAAGCTGTTAAAAACGTATTAGATCAACTAGATATTAAAGGTAAATCTGTTCAAGCTAAAATAAAGTTTAGCAAGTCAATGAACGATGACTTTAACAAAATGCTTGAAAGAACTAAAGGCGTACCGTTTGAAGAAGCTTTCTCTAGAGCTAGAGCTTTAAAGCTTGGAAAAAACAAAGGTAAACTTCAAGTATTTGTACCACCATCAGCTGATGATTTTGAAGGTTTATTATATTATTTTGTTGGTAAAGGCGAACAAGGTAATAAAGACTTAGAGTTTTTTAAGCAAGCTGTAATAGATCCGTTCTCAAGAGCTTATACAGAGCTTGACCAGTCAAGACAAACAATAATAAACGACTGGAACAATTTAAGAAAAAGACACAGCGAAGTAGCTAACAAGCTAGGCGATTTAATGCCCGCTAGCGAGTTTACTTTTGATAATGCTATTAGAGTATATCTTTATAATAAAGCTGGTCACGATATACCAGGCTTGTCAGAGCAAGAAGTTGAAAACATGGTTGAAAGGGTTAAGACAGATAAAGCTCTTTTAGCTTTTGCTGAAAACCTACAAGTTATATTAAAGCTTGACGATGTATACGTAAAGCCAAACGAGTACTGGACAGCGGGTAGCACAGCGTCAGACGTGCAGGAAGTATCAGAAAAAATACGTAGAGCTGAGTTTTTAAGTGAGTGGATTGAAAATAAAAACGAAATATTCAACGAAGCTAACTTAAATAAAATAGAAGCTACTTACGGTAGTAGATTTAGATCAGCATTTGAAGATGTGTTATACCGTATGGAAACTGGTAGAACAAGATCTTCAGGCAGCGCTGATGCAATATCTAATAGATGGATGCGATGGCTAAACAACTCTGTTGGTGCTATAATGTTTATCAATACTAAATCTGTTTTGCTGCAGACTATATCAATGGTAAACTACGTTAACTACGTAGATAACAATCCTTATCAAGCAGCTAAAGCTTTTGCAAATCAAAAACAGTACTGGGCTGACTTTGCTATGATATTTAACTCTGACTTTTTAAAGCAAAGACGTAAAGGTTTAAAAACAGACGTACAGGCCGCTGAGATAGCTTCTGCTGTTGCTAACGCTACTAACAAAGCGCAAGCTGCTGTAGCATACCTACTTAAAAAAGGTTTTGCACCTACACAAATGGCTGATAGCTTTGCTATCGCTGCGGGTGGCGCCACGTTCTATAGGAACAGAGTAAAGACTTATTTAAACGAAGGATTAAGTCAAAAAGAAGCAGAAGAAAAAGCGTTTAATGATTTTAGAAATTCTACAGAAGAATCGCAGCAGTCTGCAAGACCAGATCGTATATCTCAACAGCAAGTTTCTAACGCTGGTAGACTTTTGTTAAACTTCCAGAACTATCCTATGCAGCAGGCTAGATTATTTAAAAAAGCTATACTTGGTTTAGCTAGAGGAACTGGAAACAAAAAAGAGCATTTGTCTCGTATTGTGTTTTACGGTTTTGCTCAAAACATGATATTCCTTAGCTTGCAAAATGCTTTGTTTGCTATGTTGTTTGATCACGAAGACGAGGAAGAGGAGCAGAAGCTTTTCGACACTAAGATGGAGCGTATATTAAACGGTATGGTTGACACTATGCTTAGAGGTTCTGGTATCACTGGAGGTGTTATTGCTACAGCTAAAAACACTTTGCTAACAGCGATAAAAGAATTAGACAAAAAAGGTAGAGGAGGATATGGCCCTGTGGTAGTAGAAGGTTTAAACTTATCGCCTGCAATAGGGTCTAAGTTTAGAAAAATCGCAAAAGGATATAATAACTATAGCTGGAACAGAGACGCTGTTAATGAGATGAGTAAGCTTGACATTGATAATCCGATATGGACAACCGCAGCTCCCGTGATAGAAGGCGTTACAAACGCTCCAACCGATAGAAGCATTAGATTAATAAATCAAGTTAGAGAGGCGTTCAACACAGATAACACCGTTGCTGAAAGAATGACTATGTTTCTTGGCTTTAGCCCTTACGAAGCAGGCGTCAAACCGGTAAGTGATAAAAGAGTTGATGAAGCTAAGAAAAAAGGTAAAGAGAAAGGCAAAGCAAAGAAAAAACAATGTAGAGCTTATACTTCTTCTGGCAAAGCTTGCCAAAACACAACTACTAATAAGTCAGGGCGCTGTTACGCTCACGACTAATCGTGTAATAATAATAAAGAAATGTCAACAGCAAAGGAAATAGCATTAATGCAACAGAGAATGGATCAGATGGATAAGAAACTCGACAAGATGGACGAGAAGTTAGACAATCTAGTGAAGCAGCTTTTAGACCCTGACAACGGAGTTGCGGCTAGAGTAAATAAAAACACCTCTGCTAGAAAGATGCTAGTAAAAGCTCTTTGGGTTTTGTACGGTATAGTCGCCGCTGCTCTTGCTAAAATATTTTTTGGATCGTAATATGGAAGAGATATTAAAGTTAATAGAAGGTTACGGGCTGCCATTAGTATTGCTTTTAGGCGCTCTGTACGCGCTGTATAGATTTTTAGTGTTTAGTTTATACGAGGTTAAAAATCAGTTTTCGCGTCATCACGAGAAAGCCGCGGACAACATAAATGAAATGTTAAGAAAAATTGATATAATACTAGAATTCATTAAAAAAAGTGATAAGTAAAAACCTAGAAATATCAATTGGCAATATTATATGGATTATAGGTATTATATTTACCATGGGCATAGCTTATAGTCAGATAGGTCAATTAGACGAAGACATTATAGTGCTAGAGCAAAGACTAGAAAAGAAAATAAAAATCATCAATAAGCTTGATGAAAAAATAAATAAATTAGAATTAGAGTTAGCTAAACTAAACTCTTGCAAATAACGTGTATAGCACAACTGAATTACATATAGCCGCCTAACAAGTGATTATAAAATAGTAAAAATTAATTAAAAAAACATAGAAATGGCAACATTAACACCGACATTAACGTTAACAAGCTCAGACGCTTCTACCGACGCTCTATCGATAACTGTTACAGACTCTTTAGCTGTTACAGCGCCTTCAATAGGTGTTTCAAGGATTACAGTTGCAACTGACGCTGCTACTCAATTAATAGCTGATACTAGCTCTGATGGAGCAGCTTATCTTTACGTAAAGAACATGGACACAACGAATCACGTTGTTCTTAAAAACGACGCTGGCAATAGCTTTGGACGACTTAGTGCTGAAGAGTTTGCTTTTCTTCCTGTTGAAACAAACGAAGGATGTGAAGTTCAAGCGTCAGGATCTCCTTGCGTGGTAGAATATGCGTATTGGACTAAGCAGTAATAAAAATATAACTAACAAATAATTTTAAAACAAAATGGCAACAGTAACACCAACACTAACAATAGTAAGTACTGACCTGTTGAGCGACTCGTTGAGTATATCTGCAACTTGTAGTATCACTGCTTCTCATACTTCTGGTTTAGCAAGAGCGGCGATTACGTCTACAGCTAAAGGAACGGCGAGCGGTCAAGTAACATTAGGTACAGCTGGAGAGTTTACTTCTCCAAACTATTTATATATTAAAAACACAGCGACATATCATGCTACAAACAATATAATCACTGTGTTTGACGATACCAACAGTGATGTTGAAACTATATATATTCCGGGTGGGCAATTTGCGTTTGTACCTGTTTTTAGCGGTAACACGTTGAAAGCTTTTGCTTCTACTTCTGGAACTGTAGTAGAGTGGATGATATTCGGTACTAACGCGTAATATGAAGCTTGAGGTATTGAGATTTAGCTCTCAATCTGATTGCACGCATGGTTTGCTTTTTGAAGTAAACGAGATAGGTAGACATTTTTTATGCTACACTTTAGAAGACGAGCATCGTGTCTTAAAGGTGCAGGGTGAAACTAGAATACCAGCGGGCACATATCATGTTGAACTAAGAAGAGAAGGTGGTTTTCATGCGAGATACGATAAAAAATACCCTGGTTTACATCGTGGTATGCTTCATATCGTCGATGTTCCTGGTTTTGAGTATATTCTTATTCATACTGGAAACACTGATGAGCATACTGCTGGGTGTCTTATCGTTGGAGATAGTCAAGAAAACAACCTTATACTTAGAGACGGGTTTGTTGGAAAGTCTGTCAACGCGTATAAGCGTATTTACCCGAGCATTGCAAAAGCTATTGACCAAGGTGAAGAAGTAACAATAACATACATAGACTACGACTAATGGGTAACCTAACATTAAATATAACAGAAAACATAGACGTTTCTACAGGCGGATTTCAGTATAATTACACTACTACTGGCAATAACTTTGATTTAGTTATACCTAATGTAGATGCTTTTAACGCTCAAACAATGAACATAACAAGCGCGTTCACGCAAGTAGCAAAGTTTTCTTCTGGAGCCACACAAGCAATGGGTACTTACGACTCCGCTAAGTTTAAATATATGAGGTTTAGAAATACTCACGCAAGCCTTACATTAACTTTACAGCTTAGTGATTCAACCACCAACAAGCAAGTAAACTATAAAATTGCGGCTGGAGAAGCTATGTACTTTACAAGTTTAGTTTTTGACTGCAACGCTAGTACAACAGCGGCTTCTGACGATGTAATACAAGGAACTCAAAACGTGACTGGACTAGCTGCAACTGCTGATGAAGTTCAAATAAAGTCTTCATCTGGTACTGTTAGTGTAGATTTGTTGATAGCTTATGACTTGTAATGGCAATAAAAACACCGCGCGGATATAGAGTAATATCAGGCGTTCAAGCAGAAAGCTTAGACGTTTACATTCAAGCTTTTTCTTCTGGAAGCGGGCAGAACATAATATTAGGTTCAAATGATTTTTCTACGATAACCGTAGGTAGGGGAAGTAGAACAACCGACGGTGCTGGCGCTATTTTACAAATGTCAGGTGGCCAAGCTAAAGGCACCAACCAAGCAGGCGGTGATATTAATATATTAACCGGCTATTCTACCGGTAATGCTGCGGCAGGTAGCTTCAGCATTAAAGGTGACATGTCTCCAGGCTCTTCAGGAGAAGCGCTTAACGCCGGCAGTACTAACATGCTGCACTTAAGCGGATCTACAGGTGATGCTACTTTTTACAACGACATAATAATAGGTGGCGATGAAATAACAAACGCGGGTTCAGACAACGACCTAATATTAACCTCCGATAAAGACATGTATTTCACTCTCGATAGAGACGTGGACAGCTCTGGTAATAAGTTTGTTTTTAGAAAACACGGCACGCCTGGATTTACAGAAATAGCAGAACTAGATGAAGATGGTAATTTACAAATAGACGGTAGATTAACAACAGGCTTAGCGTTTACTAGTCTAGACGTTGACAACATAAACCTTGATAGTGGCACTATAAAGTTTGATGACACCGCGCACGACGTGGCCGGTGGAACTCTTCAGGTTAAAGGTGGCAGCACTACCGCCGGCACCACAAACAATATTGCTGGTGGCAACTTAGATCTTTATGGAGGCGCAGGAAAAGGAACTGGAGATGGTGGAATTATTAGACTTCTTGTCGCGCCAGCAGGATCTTCTGGCTCAACTTTAAACTCGTACATTCCGGCTGTTATTGTAAGCAACGACTTTTCAGCTACTTTTATAGGAAGTATAAACGCTACAAGCGGTGTGTCTGGTAATTTGTCAGGCACCGCAACTAACGCTACAAAGCAAATAGTGGTAACAAACCATAACTTTTTTATGAATAGTTCAAGTACTACTGTTGATTTCTTTTTTCCTTACAATAACTTAAACGAAGCTAATAGTACAAATCAATACTATACTAGAACAATAGCTCCTTACGACGGTAGAATAGTTAAAGTTTTAATTAGACCGTCAGCTGGTATTGGCACGGCCTGTAAACTACAGTTTCACAAAATAACAGATACTACTCTTGATTTTGGAACAGCGGTGGAAGAAGTTACTAGCGTAAACTTAAACACTGCGGAAACATCAGTATCTACAGCATTTAGCTCAGCGACGTTTAGCGCTGGCAACGTAGTTAACGTATCATTAATTAAATCAGATTCAGCTACAGCTAACATACAGGCTGTAATTGTCTGGGAATACACGACATAAATTATGGCATTAGGAGATAAAAAAATATCAAGCGTATTTAATACCGGAGAAGGCAATGCTAAAACAGTTTCAGCAACGCAAGAAGCTAGAATTAGAGCCTCTTTTGAAGATGGCACTTATATTCAAGATCAAGGTATGCTTGAAAACCTAGGTCCTATGATCTATGGTTTACAAAAAGTAGAAGAAGATATAGAGGAGTTAAGAAGGTTTGTTGCAAGTGAACTAACCACTTACAGCGCCAACGACATTTCTACATGGCAACTTCAACCTACAAATTTTTACGTAAACCCACAAGAAGGTACTCCTGAAGCCATATTCTTTAAGCCTGACGGAACTAAGATGTATATTCTTGGTAGGTCTGGAGATGATGTGGGTGAATACGCTTTATCTACGGCCTGGGACGTTTCCACAGCTTCATACACGGATGCTTTAACTGGCTTAGGTTCTTCGCCTGCTAGCGAGCCAAATCCTTACGGCATGTATATTTCTCCTGATGGTATATACTTGTATATTGTTGGGCATAGTACTGACCAAGTAGTTCAATACACCATGAGCACTGCTTGGGACGTGTCTACGGCATCTTATACTAGAGAGCAAAGCTTAACAGACGCTGGAGGAACTTTTGCAGACCCAACAGGAATACACTTTAAACCTGATGGAACTATGTTTTGGGTTTGCTCTTATGCTGAAGACGCTATTCAACAATACACCTTGTCTACTGCTTGGGACGTGTCTACGCTTTCTACAGGACATAGCTTTAGTTTAATAGATTTCTTTATTTTAAACGATTTTGGCACACTAGGCGCAAACGCTGACATAGGTTCTTCTGAAGATTTATTTTTTAGTGAAGATGGTACAAAAGTTTGGTTTGTAGAAAATGGTTACGATTCTGTTCATCAATTAAAGCTATCAACAGCTTGGGATATAAGGACCGCAGCATACGATGGTAAAGGAATAAGACACGGTGCGTTTGAGAGCTCGGTAGATGGATTATATGTAAACGAAACTGCTGGCAAAGCTTTTACAGTTTCAACTAGTAGCGACAGAGTAAGAAGCTTTAATCTTGGTGGAGCTGTTTTTTCTAGCGTCAACAACGCTAGCGTAGGTTTTGATAGTGGTATTGGTGTAAAAGGTGATGCTTCTTTTAGTGGAGCAACTTCATTTGTAGACATTACTACTCAATCAGCTTATGTTTACGGTAGTTTTGCTACATATTCAACAACTAGCCTTACTCATGGAAATGGAGGCACTGTAAACATACTCGACGGAACAGTGTACAGTGGCGACGCTACATTAGACGTCATGACCAACGTTTATTATGGAGCCAACAGCTCAGACCTATCAGCACAGGACACCTATATACACAACATGAACTTTGGTAGACCAAGAGGTGGAGCAAAAGTTACCTTGAACATTGGTAGGCGGGTAGGTCCTAGTGGAGATATTCTTAACCACACCGGCGTAATGGACGTTGTTTCTATGGCTCAAACTTTTGACCACTACGGTTCTTTAGACGTAGGTAGAACTTTACAGGTAGATGGTAAAGCTGACCTTGAGGTGTTTGATTTAGGCGGAACTGTAGTGTTTAACGATACGTTTACAGAGACTAATACAACAGCTATAGAATCTCATACGCCAGATTTAGGCGCAGGCTGGACTAAAGTATTTGACACAGGCGCTACTACAACATTTAACATTATAGGTGGAGGCGGTTATGGTCAGCTTAGTAACAGTGAAACTAACGATGGCGTTATGTTCCTAGCAGACACTACACCAACAGGTGTTGATTACGAGGTTAGAGTTGATTTTAAAAGAAGAGATAGTAGTGACGATGTGTTTCTCATTATAATAAAATATCAAGACGCAAATAACTACTACGCTTTACAGTGGTCGGCTAGCTATTCTAGTTATTGCAAGCTGTTTAGAGTTGAAGGTGGTTCTGTAGTAAATATAGAAAGCAACTTTAGCTACGGGGCGATGAACTCTACCGCAGATAATTTATCTACTGCGCTAAAGTTAAGATTTATAGATAACACCTTAATGGTTTGGGACATTGATAGCAATGATTATAAATCTTTTAGAGGCTCACATCCTGTTACAACAGACTTTAGCGACGGTAATGGAGGAACATACCACAAAGTTGGTATGGCTTTTGGTGATTTGTTTGGAGGTGGTTTAGACGCTACAACAACCTGGAAGATAGATAGGTTTGAAGTTAAAATGCTTTCATCGGCTGCTACGCTTGCCGCTGCAACAAAAAGTTATATAGACGCTGGTAATTTTGGTGTAGGTATAACAAACCCTACAAGTAAGTTTCACGTCGTTGGTGACGCTAGAATACAGGGTAATCTTACAGTTAACGGTACATACACTCAAATAGATACAGACGTAAGCACTACAGAACAATGGCTTGTTACAAATGACGGCACAGGCCCTGCCGCTGTGATAAATCAAAAAGGTAGTCAAGATATATTTGACGTTCAAGATGATGGTACTAGTGTGTTTTATATTGAAGACGGTGGTCAAATAGGTATGGGTACTACTAGTCCAACGGCAAGACTGCATATTGAGTCTGTAGATGACGCTGTTATAAGGTTAAAATCTACGGACAATAAAGCTTATATTGCTTTATCAGACAATGATACTGATGGTTATATTTCTTCTGAAAATAATAGACTGTCTTTAGGTGCAAATCCTTATGTTGACGCTAACAATTTAAACATTGACTTATCTAACAACAACGTCGGCATTGGAACAACTAGTCCAACACATAAACTTGAAGTAAGAGGTGGAGATGTACATTTTGAAAACACATCATCTTCAAATACTTTTCTTGATGTTAAAGGTTCGTCAGCAAATGGATATATAAGAGCGTATAGTGACTCTAATTCGGTTTGGCTTTATCAAGGAGGTAGTAATTCATATTTACAAGCTCAAAGCGGTTCTACGTTGAGACTTGGCTCTGGCACAGCTAATGTGGTTGTAACAGACAGCTCTGGTGAAGTTATGAGAACATCATCAGGCAACGTAGGTATCGGAACTACTAGTCCTTCTGAAAAGCTAGAAGTATCAGGTAAAATATTAGCGACTGGAGGACAAATTAGAGCTGGATCGTATTTAGAAAGTTATCCATCATTTAGTTTTGCAGACGACATTGACACTGGTATGTTTAGCGATACTGCGGATCAACTAGAGTTTGCAACAGGTGGTACTTCAAGAGTAATTATTGATTCTAGCGGCAACGTGGGTATTGGAACTACAAGTCCCGACTCATTGCTTGAAATATCATCCAGTAGTGCTACAGACTTTTTAAAACTTACGTCAACATCATCTTCCGCTAGTCCTATAAAACTTATATTTGAAAAATCAGGGTCAGAGCAAGGTATAATAGAATATAATAGAAACGGCGATTTAGAAATATACAATACTGATGGTGACGGTGGTGTAATGATAGATGGTTCTGCCTCTGCAGGAGGAGACTTATATGTAAACCACGCGGGTAATGTCGGTATTGGCACGACTAGTCCTGGAGCTAAGCTTCACACTATTCC
>Ga0208643_1000072_pt1 | contig 60838 bp, 61 predicted proteins | sample VirMetDEL_Nov_12_FD_184516 | JGI IMG/M metagenome (GOLD analysis project Ga0208643, IMG submission 184516) | Aqueous microbial communities from the Delaware River and Bay under freshwater to marine salinity gradient to study organic matter... | ecosystem: Environmental > Aquatic > Marine >...
TCGAAACATTTGGCCGAGGCGTTGATTGCCTCGTTTCCTTGTTGTTTTAGTAGGTCGATCATTGCTTGACCTCTTTCTGCTATGACTATACTCATCGTGATACTCCTTTGCTATTTATTGTTTATGGTAGTCGGTAGATCTCTGCCTACCGACTTAAAAAGCTTTTTGATAGTTCTAACTTAATTAAACTGTTTCACCTAACCCCTTAAAAAATGCGACATGATAATTAGGATAGCCTAACCCTTGTGTCGCGTGGGGTGGAGGGGGACAAAGTTTATGTTGTGTCATGCAATCTACTTTGACACTTGACACCCATGACAGAGGCAGAACATGCGCGAGCGAATGCGAGTGCATGTTCTTCCAGCAAGCTTGCGACTGTCATTGGTGTCGATTGTTGACGTTAAGTGGAATGTCGCATAATGAAACCTTTTCCACATCCAACACACAAGCGACAACACAACACAACACAACACAACACAACACAACACAACACAACACAACACAACACAACACAACAAACTTATCGTATGACACACGACACACGCACGACACAATTCACACTCATTACATTATATTATTATATTGCTTGTAAGGAACGCTCGACATGATACACACCTCTGCGCCCTGCCACCCTTGGATATACCAAGGCTAGTTGTCCCCCTGAAGTGGGGCTATGTTAGTGCAGCGGTAGATCACTACATTTTAATAAACACTCATTGAATGCTTATTAAAATGTGCCCCCGAAGGGGCAGCATTTGCTATGCTTGTGCCATCAACTCGGCGAACAAGCTCATTGTCTCAGCAGGTAGGTGTTTAAGCTCCTCCATTCTTCCTAATGCCTCCCCGATACCACGCTCAGAACGTTTGAGGTCTTGAACTGGATACTCTGTCATGTCTTGGAATGTGTTGTCCCAAAACTCGTCCCCAAAGGTTGTCACCATATTGATGCGCTCAATTATTGGCCACACTTTCTCATGTAGTGGCACCAATCTCCCTTGCAACTCATGACGCGCTTCCTTCTCAATAAGGGCTGCTTCACCCTCCATCTCATAGTGCCCACCCTCATACTGCTCATCATCAAGCTGTGCCAGCTTGTGATTCATCTTAGCTCTCTGGCTGTCCAACCATCCCGCTGTATCGAACTCACCCTCTTCTGCTGGCTTGTGGTTCTTAGCGGCTACTGACAGCCAGAACCAACTGGATAGCAATGGCCCCATCTTAACTCGGCCTATCTTGTTCTCTACCATTCCCTTGGGGAAGAGGTAGTCCTGCATGACTCCCATGTTGTCATTCTCTTGCAAGAAAGATTTAATCTCCTGCTCCATAGCATAGAATGCGAAGTAAAGAGCTGCCCAATGAATGTCACGCTTCGTTGCATCCTTAATCATGTGCGACTCCAAGTCATCCTTGGTTCTCACGGTATGCGTGACGTATTCCTCATTAGCTGCTTTGATTGCAGCATCTAGTGCCTTACCCATACTGAATGCGGTGACCACGTTGGCTGGATACTCCTGACCATTTCTCTCAAGGGATACCTCTTTGCCACTGCGCTTCTCCTTGTTGACATCTGATAGAAGCTTACGCTCCACTTCCTTCATGTTCTTGATGTGTATGGCCATCTTCTCTTGCATTTTGAGCACCTCATCGCTCTCCACTCTGAAGTTGAAGATTCCCACGTTTGCCGCCACTGGCAGCTCATCCCACGACTTAGGGTGGGGCTTATTCTGTACCTCGCACAACAGCTTGTTGAGGAATGCTATCTCCTCATAACTCGCGTCTGCCTTAACTTCCATCAACCCAGCATGTTTCTCCACTACAGCTCTGAGTGGGGGCAACTCATGGCGTGTCTCTCCTATCTGCTTGACCATCGCGAAACAAGCTCTGCCGAACATGTCGCGTTGGTGTAGGTTGTGATCCCATACCATGCCAGACTCAACCCAGTTCAATGTAGACACTGGACCGAAATCCTTCCCGTCTTCTTTATTGGCTTTGATAGACGTTGCGATTCTGTTTAATACATTTTTCATTGTTAATTACTCTCTTTAAGTTTAAAGTGAGCTTGTGATTGTAGTCACAAGCTCGTTTGGTTATGCGGACTAGCGGGGATTATAGAAAACGCTTTATAGCGTTTTCTTCTTCTTCCCTCTTGACCTTTACAGGGTCGCCTAACTCTTCTGTCTTGGCTCTCACCAGACAATGTAATTCTTCCTCTGTATTGACTGTCACTTCCCCTGTTGACAGTAATTTCTCCACAATGCCAAGTGCTTGGCGGTATGCGCCACTTAGCTCGACCTTGGGGATAATGTCCCCTCTGGCCTTTATGAGCTCATATGCCCCTTCTGGCATCTCAGACTGACCATACGTCTTTTCGGTGTGCTCACACCGTGTTGGGATGAAGCCATCTGAGGGTGTGAACCCCATTGGCCATGAAGTTGTTAGCCTGCCATCACCATCAAGTCTGTGGGTATCATCAACTGCCAGCGCGTTCTTGCGCTCACATTCCTCATCCTCTGTGATGCGCATCCATTTGACCGACTTGGTGGCATTGGCCATCATTGAGCGGTCTTCGTTGGGCATTGTCCACCCATGTTTCATCCTGTTGGCAATTTCGGCATCAATGTATGCCTTATTACCAATGTGGTTCGCCAAGAACCGTGTGTTTTCCTTAACACTGGCGGCTAGGCCACCGCTTAGCGTGCCATTTCCCACACTCTCTAGGTAAGAGGGTGCTTTGATTAGCGTCGCAGCATTCCATACTGCTGCGAAGTTTTGTACTGCTTTTGGATTTCTCATATTGCTTCCCCTTTTTGGGCATTGGTTGCTGCGTACCACACGGCACGCAGGGTTTTGTAATACTGACCTTGATACATAAAGCCGCCATCCTTAGTGAATATCATGCTGCTTCCCCTTGTTGTTGTTGTATGTAGACAGCGAGCCTGCTGTCATTTAGCTTGGCATTGAGCTTAACCACTAGGTCAAGGTTTATGTGCGCCTTGTCCCATGCTATTGCTGCCTCTACGTGTGCAGTCACTAGCCCTGCCACATCATCCTCACACACCATGATGCAGCATGGTGTGTATGCATTAACCACATATACCTCACCTGTCACCAAGAAGTCCTCACGCTGTTGACGCGCTATACTCCATGCGCGGTGCATAGCACGCGCCTTGTCCATGCCTAGGACAGTGATGAAGTCCCATGCAAGTGTCATAATGTTTGAGCGGTTGTAAGTGATTAATGTTTTCATAATGTCTACCTTTTATTAAGTTGGAGTCCCAAGTAGGTTCAATCCACTTTGGGTTTGAAACGCTCCCCTCAGACTCGAAAGGAACAGCGGGTGCCGATGACGCGAACCACCCTACATAACACCACTCAAGCAATGTCCCCAGATTGACGACTTTCCATTTTTAAAATTCCAAAAATATTTTTTCCTAAATTTTTTATATATATTAGTGGTATTATATTGACAATTATAAGTAACTAATAAATGAGATATGGCAACTACCTCCCTCCAAACACTATCTAGCCAGTACGGTTCATTGGGCATCGCTAAACTCACATCTCAGGAAGAGGTATATGTGCAGCGCAGGACTCAGGGGCTTAATCCCAGCGCAGCAGCTAGGGCAGCTGGTTTTCGTTACCCAGCCAAAGCGGTCGCTGAGATGGCTGACAGAGATGACATAAAACTCTGCATTAGTTACTTGAGAGAAATGCAGCGGCAGATGGCCATTAACGCGGGTGCAATAGATTTCACTAAAGACGACGCAACGGTTCTCTACCTTGAGTCCCACGCTAAAGCTGAAACAGCGGCAGAAGAAATTCGTGCTGTCGATTCACTTGTAAAACTCCACGGCCTAGCTACGCCTGAACGGGTAGAGGTGAACATTACTCGACGTGACCAACTAGAGGAGATGGACGACAAAGAGCTGTTAAAAATTACAGGCCAGGATATCCAATTGTCACCTGCTGATTACGTAGAGGTGCAAGAATAATGAGCATGAAAGCACAATGTCTCGAGTGCCTAAAGACACGTGAACACTTTGAGATGTACGACAAGGAGAACTGCATCGTGTGCGCCAAAGAACTTGGCATATTTGAGCAGCCTAACAACCATGAAGAAGTGGCTCGAATAGAGCAGGAGGTGATACGTGTTACGCAGGAGGAAAAAGCAGAGTTTGACAAAGAGGCAGAGGCTAAGAAGGAGTTGGCGGAGCGAGAACTTGCAAGGCGCCGACTACTTCCGTTCATTAAACGCGTAAACCCTGACTATTCACCGGGGTGGGTACATGCAGATATATGTGAGCGTCTGGAGAAGTTCGCTAGTGATGTGGAGAACAGGAAAAGTCCCCGACTCATGATCACAATGCCACCGAGACACGGAAAATCAGAGATAGGCTCGAAGACATTTCCAAGCTGGTATCTGGGGCGCAATGCGAAGCACGAGGTAATCATATGCTCGTATGCAGCAGACTTGGCGGAGGATTTTTCACGTAAATGTCGAGATTTGATTGGCGAGCCTAAGTACAAGTCGGTATTTAAAACTCGACTATCCACAGATTCGAAGTCCGTGGGTAAATGGGTGACTAATGAGGGCGGAGGTCTCACTGCGGCAGGTGTGGGTGGACCCATAACAGGTCGTGGTGCACACGTGGGCATAATCGATGACCCTGTCAAAAACAGAGAAGAAGCTGAGTCGGAAACGGTTCGCCAAAAAGTGAAGGACTGGTATTCATCAGCCTTCTACACACGTCTTGCACCCGGGGGCGGGATATTGATAATCCAGACGCGCTGGCATGACGATGACTTAGCGGGTCACCTACTATTTGAGCTGGCAGAAGCGGAAAAAGAAGCCAAAGAGGAGGGTAAACCTGTTTCAGACGACGTGGATAAGTGGGACTTGGTGGAATATCCAGCTATCGCCACATTTGATGAGCTGTATCGCAAAGAGGGCGAGCCACTGCACGAGGAGCGTTACCCACTTGCTGCGCTACGCCGTATAAAACGGAACATGATACCCCGAGATTGGGAGGCGCTGTACCAGCAAAAACCCGTCAGTGATGATGGTGATTATTTCACCAGAAACATGTTCAGATACTACAAACCCGCTGAATGTCCCCCAATCGGTGACCTAAGAGTTTACGCAGCAGCGGATTTGGCTATATCGACTAAGCAAACGGCGGATTATTCGGTATTTGCCGTGGTCGGTATCGACAGGCAGCAGAACATATGGCTGCTCGACATAGTGCGTGGCCGATGGAACGCTTTGGGCATCATCGAACGCATGTTTGAGATACAAGTGAAGTATGGGCCAGAGCTATTCGGCATAGAAACGGGTCAGATTGAACTTACTCTTGAGCCATTCATACAAAAAGCAGAGCAGGAGAAGGGTATATCACTGCGATACGAGAAGCTGAGAACGCGCGGCGTGGACAAAGGCGTTCGTGCTAGGCCACTTCAGGGTCGTATGGAGCAGAATAAGGTCTACTTCCCAACACTCGAGTCGACACCTTGGATGTCATCACTCCAAAATGAGCTGCTGAAGTTCCCCCTAGGCAAAAACGATGACCAAGTGGATGCTCTAGCGTGGATTGGACAAATGATTATGTTATTTGGCGTGAGAAACGAAAAGAAAATTGTTTCCCCTAAGTCGTTTAAGGATAAATTGTCACAATTTGGAGGGGGCAAGAAGGGTAAGCGCCATAAATCGGGCATGTCTGCATAAATAGTACACTATCTTAACAGTAACTGATATTATGCGCATAAATTCTACTGATATTATTAGTGGCGTATTGCGACACCCCAAAAAAGCACCGCCAAATTGGAGCAAATAGCTAGATGCCAGAATCGCTTAAAAAATCCGATGGTGCTACATCACAAGTAGCGGCAGATAACCATCATCGTTTCCGCGAAGCATTAGAAACAGGCCACGCACTCTATACCGAGCGTGCTAAAAGAAATGACAAGTTTTACGCGGGTGAGCAGTGGGATAAAGCGGACAAAGAGCGCTTAGAGCGTGAAGGACGTCCGGCACTTACGTTGAATCTAATACTTTCTACGGTTAACGCCATGATTGGCGAGCAGCTTGACAGAAAAGTCGACGCACACTTTACCCCGTTGGACACTGGTACAGAAGCTACAGCTTTTGCCCTTAACAAGATTGCGCGTGTGATCCTAAATGAAAACAACTATGACGACATAGAAGAAAACGTGTTTTCGGATGGCTTGATTGGCGGCAGGGGTTATTTCGACGTTCGCATGAGTTTCCTCAAAAACATTCAGGGCAAAGTGTGCATATCAATGGAAGACCCAATCGATGTAATAATCGACGGTGAAGCCAAAGAAATGGACCCTAAAACGTGGAACGAAGTATTTATATCCCGCTGGATGACTCCTGATGAAATAGGGGCTACGTACGGCTGGGATAAAGTAGAGAAAGTTCAGGTAATGGCCCAAGATACGGGCAGTGGACACGACGACAACTTTGATTTTGGTGATCGTACTTTTGGAGGCGATTCACCTGCGACGCGAGACAATTCAGCGCGTACTCAGCTAAACAGAGTCCGAGTAGTCGAAAGACAATTCTTTAAAGTGGCAGAGCAGTGGTTTTTTGTCGACCCGATAACGGGCGCATTACGTGCGGTTCCATATGGTGCGGATAAAGAGTCTCGCGAAGCATTTGCTCAACAGTACGGTTTTGAGGTAATTAAGCGTAAGGGTCGCCGTGTTCGTATGGTCGTGTCTTGCGATGACGTATTGCTCAAAGACGACTGGTCGATATACCGCTCATTTACAATTGTACCGTTTTTCCCTTATTTTCGTCGTGGCAATCCATTTTCAGCGGTAGACAACCTTATTGACCCGCAGAACCTGCTTAACAAGACAAGCTCGCAGGAGTTGCACATTGTTAATACGACGGCCAACTCAGGCTGGGTGATACAGGAAGACTCACTGGTTGACATGGACGCGGAAGATTTAGAGGAGCGGGGCGCCGAAACTGGCCTTGTGCTTCAGTACAAACGCGGCTATGAGGCACCAGAAAAGATTACACCTAACTCTATACCTACGGGCATAGACAGAATCAGCCAAAAAGCGGCTAGTACCATCCGTGAGATTTCATCGGTTAACGCATCGATGCTTGGAACGGCTAGAGCAGACCAATCGGGTAGAGCGCAAGAGGCTGCTACCATGCGTGGACAGGTGCAAGTATCTGTGGTGCTAAGTAACCTAAAACGTTGCCGGCGAACTGTGCTTGAGAAAATACTTGAGTTAGTCCAGGACTTTTATACTGAGACCCGGTACTTCAACATCATCGGTGATGACATCATGATGGCGCAGGGCAGCAACGAGCAGGTTGGTGTAAATGTACCGCAGGACGATGGCAACATATTGAACGACATCACCGTGGGTGACTACGGCACAGAAGTAGGGTATCGACCTTCCGGTGGAAGTTTAGCCGACAAAGAAATGGACGAAGCTATTCGTCTGCGCGAGATGGGCGTTGCGATACCAGATCACGTTATAGTCCAGTATTCGAGACTGACTAAGCGTATGGAACTGGCTAAGTTCCTTAAAGATTCACAAGGGTTTGGCGAGCAGAGTGAAGAGCAAGCGGCCCTCGAAGAACTCCAGATGGAACACCAAATAGGCATGTTGCAGAAGGAGCTTGAGAAGGCCGATGCGGATATTGAACTGGCACGCGCTAGTGCGCTTGAGAAACAGATGAACGCTGAGTCGTTGGAAGACTTTAACAAAGCTGACATCGAAACTCAGAAGCTAGAAGTTCAACGTGCATTAAAGGAAAAAGAGCTATCGCTGCGTATTGCACTGGCAGCCCGTGGACACCAGAACGCCAACACTATGAATGTCCAACGCTTACAAACCTCTGTCGCTATGAAGTCTATGGATATGGCTATAGCTGACAAGAAAGAAAAACCCCCCCAACCAAAGAGTAAAGATAAATGAGTGACCCCGATAACATTTACGTAGATTCTATCCCCGTAACGAACAACGAGTTCGGGGGCGATGCTACGGCCGAGTCTAGCGAAGCAGCCGAAACAATAGTTGAAGACCGTGGTGACGATTTTGTACCGAGCGAGGAAGGAACCGATGATACCGATACAAATACTGATCCAAGTGATAGTGCTGGTAGTGATACTGATACTGATACTGACACTGATAGTGAGGTCGATGGACAGGGGACGGAGGAAACTGACGAGCCTGACGAAGCTGATGATCCTGACGAGGAGGAGGCCGAGGAAAAACCGAAACCAGTCAAAGGCCAAGTCCCAAGAGACCGACTGAATAAAGAAATCGAGAAGCGTAAAACGCTTGAGCGGCAGATTAGGGATCTACAAAACAAAGCGCCGGAGCAAGCCTCTGAGCAATATTCTCGTGAGCAGACTCCTGCTGCCAAACCTTTTACTAAAGAACAATTTGCAGCCATGCAGAATGCAATGCTCGATGGCGAGACTGAAAAAGGTTTCGAGATATTTGCGGAGATGATGTCTAACCAGTCTTCACAAGTTCGCGCCGATGCTATTGCGGAAACTGATATTCGTGTTCGAAGTGAACTTAACATTGAACGCGAGAACAACAGTCTTAGCCAAGAGGCGCAGCTCCAAGGTGAGCGATTCCCTGAGTTAGTGGCTGGCGGTGATTTTGCGGATGACGGACTAATTGACGAAGTGGTCGAGACCCGAAACATATACATTGACCGAGGCGTGGGTGCTGCGGAAGCACTTCGCAAAGCGGTTAGGATTGTTTCTTCGGAGCATGGACTTGTCGACCGCAAATCGGTAGCGAAAGCACCCTCTAAAAAACGAGTGGACGTGGCTGGAAAAATTGCACTTGCCGAGAAAGAGCAGGGCAAGCTAGGTGGTGGTTCAACACAGAAACCCGCACCAGTGGTTGACCTGACTAAAATCAGTGACTCCCAGTTCTCAAGACTAAGCGAAGACGCTAAGGCTCGCGCCAGAGGCGATTACCTGTAATCTAATATATAAGTAACTGTTGATTTATCCCAGCAGTTACTTATAATACACGTACGTCAAGGTGGTGCCTTGTAAAAACAAACTGCTTCCCACTGTAAGGCTAACGGTGCTTTTCGCAAGACCCACGTAACGGGACGACATCACTCGGATTAATTTAATAGTCCCTGGAGTCGCTTCGTACTTTGGGACACAAAAAGGAAAGCACAATGTCTGCTACTAACTTTGCCGCACTAGGCCCCGACCAGAAAAAAGTATGGTCACGTGACGTTTGGCATCAAGCTCGCGAAAAAATGTTTATCACTAAGTTCATGGGAACTGGTGCTAACTCAATGATTCAACGTATTACTTCATTAACCAAAACAGAGAAAGGCGACGAAGCAATCGTTACTTTAGTCCCTGATTTGATCGGTGACGGTATTACTGGTGACAAAGTATTAACTGGGCACGAAGCCTCGTTGACCGCTCACCAAGAAAAACTCAAAGTCGATATGCTACGTAACGCTATCAAAAACACTGGTAAGTTAAACGACCAGATGACTGTTGTTAACTTCCGTACCGAAGTTAAAGACAATCTTTCATATTGGTTATCAGACCGTATGGACCAAATGGCATTCTTGACCTTAGCTGGTTTAAGTTTCGCACAGAACAACGATGGTTCAGCTCGTGCCAGCCAAGGTGCTGCTGCTTCTGAGTCAAACTTGTCTGACTTGGAGTTCAACTACGCTTCTGCTGCTACTTCTGAGCGTCACTTACGTGTTGTTTCTGACGGCACTCTAGAAACTGGCGACACCTCTGTGATGGTTGCTGCGGATAAGATTGGCTATAAGCACATCGTCCGTTTATGCGCTACTGCTAAAACCCGTTACCTACGTGGTATACGCGGTAACGGCGGTTCTGAGGTTTTCCACTTGTTCTTACACCCTATGGCGCTTGCTACATTGAAATTAGATGCTGATTTCATTGCTAACGCTCGTCATGCTGGTGTTCGCGGTGATAGCAACACTTTGTTTGCTGGCGGCGACAGCTACATTGTAGATGGTCTCTACATTCACGAGTTCCGTCACGTACCTACTACAATGGGTGTATCCACTAAATGGGGTTCTGGCACTAACGTTGAAGGCTGTACGGGCATCATGTGTGGTGCTCAAGCGATGGGCTTCATTGACTTGGATACTCCAGAGTGGGATGAGCGCGATCACTTCGATTACGGCAACAACTACGGTATTGCTTACGGCAAAATCTTCTCTATGAAGAAAATGCAGTTTAAAGACAACAAAGCGTCGCTTAACCGCAACGTGAAACAGGATTACGGTGTCATTCGTATTGACACTGCAATCTAGGTAAAAGTTTGGGGGGAAGCTGCTAGGGATAGCAGTGACCCCGCATTTTAAACTTATTGGAACCCCCAAAATGAAATTTAAGAATCACCAAAGAAACCCTATCCGCTTTACCTCTGAGCTTGGTGGACACTGCATGACATTCGCTGTAGGCGAGACTCGTGAAGTGGCCGAGCATATGGAAGAACTTGCACTGGCCAACGGCCTAGTTCCTCAGGAAGACTTCATTGAGGCTAAAGAAAGTCGTGAGGCGGAAGATGCAGCCTCTGACGAAAAAGAAGCTAAGTTGGCTAAACGCCGCACAGCTGATGCGGTAAAGCGTAAAGCAGAGACATTGAAAAAGGCTTCGGATCAGGCTGAGAAAGATCTAATCAAGCAAGATTACGACGTATCTAAATCAAAATAAACATTAGGAATTAAAGCATGTCATATACCGTAGGTGAAATCATAACTGACAAGGTTCGACTAATCCTGCGGGATATGGACGGCGGTGGTATCCAGTGGAAAGACGCTGAGTTAATTACTTGGTTTAATGAGGCGTGTGCTGAAGTATCCCGTGTTAGACCGGAGGCGACCAGTAATACAGCTGATGTTCCCTTGATAGCGGGCGCAAAGCAGGGCATACCTACGGGTAACTCAAGGTTGCTTGAGGGTATCTGCAATATTATCGCGGGTGAGGAAGGTCGCATTATCCGAAGAGTTAGCCGCGCCACTATGGACAGCGAAGACCCAAACTGGATGGCGGGCACGGGCAGTACTACTGTTTTGCGCTATATGCCTAGCCTTACTGACCCTCGCACTTTTTACGTGTATCCGCCTGCCTTAGTTGGCGCGGAGATACGAATAGTCAGCAGTGGTCCACCCACAAAAGTTACTGCGCTAGAAGACGCATACCCACTACCCGATATGTACACAGCGGTTGTGACTAACTATATCCTGTTTCGTGCATTTTCTAAGCTTAGTGAAGAACCCTATTTCAGACAAAAGTCTGATGATTTTTACGGCATGTACAAGAGTCAGATAGCGGACTCCTTGGCTAGTATGGAGCAGAACAACGCGGGCACTAGGGATACGCCGGTAGGCGCAAAATAAATGGCTACCGTAAGCGAATGGGTTGATCTTATACGACTTGATTGCCCGGAGCCACTAGACTCGACTATAGCCCGCCAAGTTGTGCAGGCTATACAGCGTTTCTTTAAAGAAACGGAAGCGTGGAAGTTGAAGGAGGTTATTCCTGTGGTTTCCGGCACTACTGAGTATTACTTGGGTTTGCCTAGTAATACTTATGTGCTTATGAACGATTACGCGTACCACACGGCGCAAGATGATACTCGCACAAAAATAGTAACTACCCTGCCAGAGCGGATGGAAATACAGGCGGGCAACCCTCAGTATATTTCGCACACTAGAGATAGCGTTTTGCTCGATGGCAGTGCTGGCGGCGGAACGCTGCTAGTGGGCGTCAAACTTCAGCCGATGCAGTCGATTACCGAAATCCCAGACGAATACGCGGACTCGTGGTTTACAGACATACAGAATGGCGCTATGGCTTTGCTACTACGTATTCCTGACAAGAGCTGGACAAACACAGAATCATCGGTGATGTACGAATCGATGTTTCGCGAGTCAATAGCCTCGGTCAAGCGTGAAGCCCGAAAAGACAGGTCACGTCCTAAACGTGCAGTTCGTTTCAATACGGGGTTCGCGTGGTAACTGATCCTGTGGCGACCTCAGACATCGATCACGCCTACGAGCTAATAGAACCCTACTTGGCGCGTTTAACGTCGTGGGAGGGCACTCTGGAGCCGTGCGAGGTGTACAGGATACTTGAGAACGGCAGTGCGACTTTGCACTTGATAATGGGTGTAGGTTTTATGGTGTGCCAGTGGACACCGGGCGTATGCCACGTTCTTATCGCGGCCTCGTACGACCTGAAAGTGGATAGCCTGGCTAAGAGTGTTGACCTGTTTTCTGAGTACGTGCGCAAAACAGGCACACAAAAAATTACGTTCACCAGTCCTAGACCTGCTTGGTCGAAGTTATCTGCTGAATGTGGGTTCAAAGTTGAATCGGTTAATTACAGTAAGGTACTTTTATGAGCAGCCCAAGCAAGCCAGAAACGCCTAAGCACGAGAAGCTACAGGCGGCGCACGCCAGTAAAACGTTCAGTGAGGGCACAAAAGTCCGCGCTAATATGGGCGACAGCTACATGGCCGATATGCGTAAAAACAGCACAGGTTTGAAAGAATCTCGTGGAAGTGCGCAGAACGCCTACGGGTCAAAGCAGGGACTAGTGGCTAGACGACGTGCGGGTAGCACGAACAACGTTTCTACCGACGGCAACATGCAGCAGGTGGCAAGCTCTATCGGCCAAGCAACGGGAGGGGGCAAAAACTACAGCTCTGCCCGAAATACTATTTCTAACGGAGTCTATTCTGCGGCTCGAACAGGCGGGATTATGTCCCAGCTAGGACACAACAAAAGCATGACCGATTTCCAGCGAAGCAATGAGAAAAAACAAGCGGGCATGGATATCGCGGTAGCGGCGGGTCAGGCATATATGTATAGCGATAAGTCGGGCACAGCTAAGAAGTCCACTCCAGAGGCATCCGCAGCACAAGATATTTTTTCACAGCATGACACCACACAAATGAGTGTTGTCCAGCCATGGACACCGGGAGGTCAATAGTATGGAAAATTCAACCGAACCACAGGACATGAGTAGACACCGTACTACCCGTGAGAATATCACTGCGGGTAATAAATTTACTAAAACTGACAGCCAAAGTAGCGGCATGGGTCAGGGCAGAATGGGCAGAGGCATGGGGTTTACTGCTGGCTTCGAAGGCTCTGGCAATGTTAATAGCGGCGAGGACGACTACGAGGCAAACCTTACAAGCATGTACGCCCAGCAGCTTGAGAACTACGATAAGTTTACTCAGCCGCTAATAGATAACCTGATGAAGGACTCTAGCGGTACAGAGGTGATTGACCGCGCTCGGGAGAATGCGGGCAAGCTTGGCGTTAAAGCCACAGAAATGACAAATCGCCAGCAGAGCTACACTATGAATTCTCTTTTGCCCAGCCAAAGAGCAGCGCAGAAGTCTTCTATTGGATTGGGTGCAGCACGAGGTCAGACAGCCGCTATTACGCAAGGGCATATGCAGCAGCAGTCGGATAGACAAGCAGCGCGTGTGCAGTTAATGCAGATTTCAGAACAACTACAAACTACTGGCACGGCTTCTATGTCCCAAGCGGTATCACAAAAGAACCAACGCGATGCGGCGCACAAATCGGCCAAGAGCGGTTTTATGTCCCAAATCGGTGCCATTGCAGGCGGCGCTATTGGTTTTATGGCTGGCGGTCCAGCTGGCGGTCCAGCAGGAGCTGCGGCGGGTGCAGGTATTGGTGGCGGTGTTGGCGGAGCTTTAGGAGGATAGTATGGCAGGTGGATACGGAATGAGAGATGGTTCGGCTATTATAAATGCCGTTCAGGGTTATGCGGATTCTAAAGAGCGCGAGAAGAATCGAATTGAAGACAACGCCATTCGGCTGGAAGAGAAAAACTACCGACGCGGCATAGACCAGCGTAATTGGGATGTAGCTGAGGATGAGCGCGTTAGAATTTCCACTGAGCGAAAGAATGTTTCTGACACTAGTGGCGCGTACATGCAATCTGCTATTGACGGTTATGGTTCTGCCGCTGAAGTTGTAGCAAGGGGCGCATCGGGTGAGGGTGTTGGCACTCAGCCAGAGGTCGCCCCTAACGAAGATGGATCTGTGGGCCTCAACATAACTACCAAAGATGGTCAAAAAAGGGCTATCACTGAAAATGCTAGTGACAATAAGAGCAAGCCCCTCAAGTTCGACCCTAATACCATTGAGGAAACTCAAGCAGCGGTGGAAAAGACGTACAGGTTTTACATGGATAATGGGGGTAAACCAGAGGAGGCTAACGCGTATGTTAGGGCTTCTATGTACACAGATCCAATGTCTGGACTTACGGTGCCTACTCCTGATGCTGAGACATTCCAGCGCCGACTTAAAGAGAATGGTATTGGTCTAAAAGATAAACACATTCATGAGCCAAATATTCGTGGAACTGCGGCCAAGTTTGACGAGCGCGTTGGTGAAGTTGTTGGCGCTGGTGTAGATAAAATAAAAGATGCGCACGCTGCATCCAATGCCAATGCTAAAGAACGAGGTATCCGAGCTGACAAGATAGTTGACGAAAAAGGTATTGTTGGGCTAACCAAACAGAACCTTAGCGATGACGCTGAGTATATAAAGGGCGTTGGCAGTGATGTGTATAAATGGCTAAAAAGTGTCGATAAGGCTATTACAGAACCTATAGGCAAGAAGTTATTTGGCAAGGGATTTACTTATGGTGATGCGGGTAAGCCTACCACTGTGAAAGCCAGTACAGTTGGCAAAGATGAAAGCTTGCAGATCGGCCAGCAGCTAGCGGATAAAAACCAGAAAATAATTGATGATGGGGGCGAACCCCCAACTACATCTACTGAAACCACTAAAATGCTATCTACGTCTACAACGTATGACGGACAGGTTAATAACATGGCTGTCGATGTAAAAGGGCGCAAGAAACAGGCCCAGTTATATATGGAGGCTGTGATTGCTCGCGCTCCGGGCTATGAGATTAATGGTGTCAAAAATATCATGGAAACGGGTGACCCTCGATACAGTTCCAAGGACATGGCTGATTTAGCCCTCGATACCAAGGTCAAAGAGTCCACCATAGTTCGCAACATATCAAGTGCAAACGCTGCCATTGCTCGGGCTAACAAGAGTAATAAGCCAGAGGATTTGTACAAAGCGCATACTGAGGCGCGAAAGGTTATCACCCCCCTACTGGAAGGGCTTGCAGACAAGTTGGCTGGGGGTAAGAGTGAGTTCTCTAAGCCACTAAAAGGTAGGTTTTTACTGGGATATAATGACGTCATAACATCCAACGGTTTCGATCCTAATGAACTCACCAACCCAAAATTTATGAAAACGGTTACCGACGGTTTAGAGAAATTCTACTGGGATACTAAGGATGGGGATTACTCTGGAGCGAGCGCTGCGGCTTGGGTCAACACGGCAGCGGGCAAACTCAAGAGCCACACGGCCTTTCGTATTACCCAACTGTCTGCGTCTAGGCAAATAGGGGCGGCACCGCTGACGCGAGCGGTCAGTAATGAGATTGATATCCGTTCGGAGGAAAAAGGAAGTGAACTGACTGAGGCGGAGATTGACGAAATCTTTGAGGAGCTGGAAGGCTCCATTCAGGCCAAATAGCACAAAAATACTGCCAGAAAGTATTCACCTGTTATAATCCGATATAAGTAACTACTATATCGGATTTTTTCATGCTAGACCCAAAAACTCTTTCACTTCTATCCCCCGCCGAACCCAAAGATGATGCGGCTACTTTTACCGATGGAGACAGCGGCTATTTTGGGTCGGATAAGAAGGACGGTTTCCGTATAAAGGGGATGAACACCCCAGAGTCAGAAAACAATTTTGATCGCGTGGATAAGCACCCAGATGGTAGGTTAGCCGCAGAAACTATTAAAATGCTCCAAGCTGAAGGTGCCCAAGTTATTCGTGGGAATAGTAAGGGCGAATATGGCAGGGGCTTGTCTGAGTTTGTCGACGCTGATGGCAATGACCTGACACAAGATATGGTTCGCTCCGGACTGGCCTTCCCTGATAGGAGCCGTGAAGCAGCAGAAGCTGCGTCCGACCGTAATGAACGAGAATTCTTGGGTAAACCTACCACTTTTAACAAAACAATCCGTGAACAGGCCGAGAAACGACAAGGTGGGGAAAAATTCACCCCATGGAACGAGGGCGAGGCCAATGATGTAGCCCATGATAGGCGCGGCACATTCCACAAAGCGTTTGACAGGGGCACCGACCAAACTAAATCCGCTCTCGGTGGCGTGATGAACTACATTGGCGATCTAATCGGTAATGATGAATGGGTGGCCGATGGCAAGAGAATGACCCAAAAGGCCAACCTTAACTCCAAACTGAACCCCCGAGAAGTGGAGAATTTCAAAGAAATCAAAGATGTGGGCACTGCTTTTGACTACCTACTGGAAACTACGGGTGAACTTGCGCCAGGACTAATATTGGACGCTGTGGCAACTATCGGCACGGGTGGTCTTGCTCTTGGCGCAGTGGCCACGAGGCGTGTGGGTTCGGCAGTACTTGTTGGGGCTGCTAAACTTGCGGCTGAAAAGAGCATGAAAAAGGCCGTTAAGGTTGGGATGATCGCGGGGCCAACGGCTACTGGATTTTTGCAGTCACTAGGCGGCATGGAAAACACACTAGAAGAACGTGGCAGCGAGGTCAATACTGGAGCTGCGGCGCTTTCCGGCGTTGTCGGGGGTGCGGTCAACGTTATCCCATACGCACTTGTGGCTGGCGACATACTGAAGCAATCGGGTCTGGCTGACGACGTTGTTAAAAAGGTTGTCGAGGGCGTAGAACAAGCAGAAAAAAGTGGGTTCTTATCAAAGGCTGGCGGCAGACTTAAAGACATTACTAAAACTGCGGGCAAGGCTGGAGCGGGCGAACTGTTTACAGAAGTACCTCAGATGTACATTGATGAGCTTATTGCATCAAGTAACACAGATGGCAAATGGCAGCTTGAAACCACTGACGCAATTGATGGCGCATTGCGTGCGGTATTCGGTGGCGCTGCAATGGGCGGTACGGCAAGTATTGCGGCTAACACGGTGTCAATTGTTAACGAGTACAACCAAGCTAGATCGGAAGCTGCGGCTGACGAAGCTCCCGAAAATGATATACCTACTGCGCCAGAAGCTCCGCAGGATGGTGGAGGCGGGTCTCGACTCGACAGGATGAATGCCGAGGCTGCGGGTAAGCAACAAGCTAGAAAGGCTACCGATGGAGAGCAGGCCGGTGATAAGTACTTTAAAGGCGATGGTGGCACCAAACAATCTAAAGACGCCAACCCTGATATAGCGATTGACCCAATTAGAGCGACCAGCTTGTATGAGTCAATCAACGACCCTAGTGCGAAAACTAGCTTAATGACGATGCATGATGTCCCAGAGCTGGCACCTGAACGCAGCTTCGAGATGCGTGAACTTCTTATAGAAGATGGTAAACCTGCCAGTCTGCAAACTGTTAGTAACCTTATCGCCACGGGCGAAGTCACCCCAGCAGAGGTCGTGCAGTTTGCAGCATCAAGTTATGGCGGCGTTGAGACGGCAATCCATATGGACCAGTCTCCAGAGGCGGAGATGGAACGTCTGGACAAGGCCATTGAGACTACGGCACTCGACATACGCGCTAACCGCATGTACAGCGACGCGGTGCGCCCGGGTAAGCTTAGGATATTACAGGAAGCACTCGCTGCAACGGACAGCAAATCAAAACGAAACATCTTTGATAGTGGTAGTTTTGACCTGAAGCACATGATCGAAACCGAGAAAGTTCAACGTTTCGATTGGCGTAGAACTTACGAAAGTTTTAGGGGCATGCGCAAGAAGTCTATTGAGACGGGTGTTGGAAAAGCGTCTGACTCTTTGAGCATAGCCACTAATAAGGCGCAGGAGTCAGGTAGATTCGATCTGCTTACCCCGGAAGCGCGCACAAAAGTCCAGGCACCGATTGCTACTAATAAAATAGCGGATTGGTACGCCGAGCAGGGTGTTGAGGGCGCTGCAGAACTTCAGCGACTCCAAGAGGTAGCAATGCCTACTGACCCTAAAAACGAGTTACCTGACGCGGAACATAAAAAAGCTTTGGACGTTTTTGAAAAAGCACTTACTAAGATGCGCAAAAAAGTCGATAACGCTGCGGTGCAGTCATACAGCGACGAGGCGAATGTTACCCGCGTACAAGATACTAAGAAAGATATACCACAGGAGCGTTCAGATAGGGCTAAGGAACAAAACAGTACGTTCTACAACATGCCTAAGTATAATGAAAAGAAAGAGGCTACGGGCACACAACTAGCCACCCTTAAACAATTGGCAGAGTCAGGACACAAACGAGCGTCTGAAATATACGCAACTGTTTCAGAGGTGTTTAAGCGTCGGGTCAATACGGCGGAAACTACTGGTATGCTCAAGGATTTGGTGGCCAAAACCAAACCAAGCAAAGAGACCGCGCTGGCGTACGCAGAGAAGGTAAAAAGCGTCCAGTCAGAGATTACCAAGTTAGAGGCGCTAGCTAAGTCCCAACTTGGCAGTATTGAGGCATTTAAATACAAAAATAAAGTTTCGAGGCTAACTAAAGAAATAAAAGCTGCGGATGGCGAGGCTAAAGAGGACCTCCAAATCAAGCTAAACGAGGTAAAATACATTGAGAACGAACGCGGTAGCGGCGAAATAGATGCACTGCAAAAACTTGAGGACAAGTTAGTAGCCCTCAAAGAAGACCGCGAGCTGGAGATTATGGCCGAGCAAGAGAACATTGCGCGTTATTTACCCATCGTCAAGCAGCACCGAGAAAACCAGAAAACAATTGAGAAAATTAGAAAGCGCACTAGACGAGATGAAGCGAGCGTTAAGGCCGATAACGTTGAAAACTCCCGTCTTGAGGGCATTATTAGACACAACGGGGGCGAAGTGGACGTGGCCAATGGTGTCAAGCTTAAAGACCTAGAGCGGCTAGCCAAAGATAAACCGTCGTTGTCTAATAAGGAGGCAGTTCGGGACTTTAAGGCGAAAATTAAGGCGGACAAAGTAACTCGCGAAGCAAAAGTTACAGAGGCCAAGAAGGAGCTGGCAGCCCACAATAAGCAGGTCAAAGAGAACCACGACGCGTACACTAAAGAAATGAAGCTCGCCAACAAGCAACTAACGCACTCTATGGGAGGGCAGAACAAGGGTGCGGATGATCGGGAGTACCAGCAAGCAAAACGTTTACTGTGGGCTGAGTACCAGAAAATATACGGGGAAGGTGAAGTCTCTGTCGAGGCTACGCAGACTGTTACCGAACTACCGAAGGGCGAGCAGCGTGACGAGCTGCTGGAGTCTATGGGAATGCACGAAACGTTCGACCCGAATGATGTGGACGACCGCTCAGAGCAACAGATTGCTGCGGATTACGAGAAGCGTACCGGGCGAAACCGTTCGTTAGTATCTGACATAAAACGGATATTAAAAGAGTTTAGTAGCAATAAACCTAAGAAAAATAAGGTCGAGGGCAAGAACACCCAATACTACGCGGGTGCGTTTGAAAGGGATACCGATCTAAGTGAGGAGTCGCTTGATAACTTCCTTGCGTACCTTAACAAACCCACCGATAACGAAGAGGGGTTGCCTCTGAGACAGGGCGACCACTCTAAAGCATTCTACACCTACACTTCGGACTCGGGTGCTAATGCTTCTGAGCGAAGTACCTCCCAGAAGACACCTGAACGTAATATTACTCGGTCTACTTTATACATACTTGGTGAACACCTTAAATACGGAGATTATGCCAACGCCGCGAAGTTTCTCAGCCAGCGCCGCATGATATCTACCCTCCCCATGCAGGGTGAAGACTCTATGATGAGCCGTTCTGAGCGGCTAGATATTATTATCCGCACGGGTAAACCTACTCAAAAAAAGCTCAAGAGTGAGGGGGTGGATAACGATTCTATAGTAATAACCACGCGCAAAGGAGCGCCGATACTTACTAATTTTTCAGATATTGTTCGTTACGTGATGGAGTCTGAGATGGGCATCGTTTTTAACGATTTCGTTGCGCACCAGAACCTTCCGAAAGAAATGGAGAAGGGCGTGTATGCCGCGCTGTCCATGATCAGCGACATAAAAGATGATGACGGTAACTACAAGTACAACGTAGACCTGCGAAAAATACCTGATGCCACGGTAATATTCAGGCCACAAGGCGATAAGGGTGTCGGCGTGACTATGGCAATGGTGCGTGCCACTATCGCTCGCGCACAAGTGTACGTACACAGTATGCAGCAGCAGGGGCAAGACCGTAAACTCGACACTGAGCGTTTTGACGAGCGTAGGGAACGTCCTGAAACGGGAGAGGATGCACCTCTTGATGTTATACGCAACCAGCTTGCTGATAGCGAGATTGGTGAGACCAACGATATTGCTAGCATGAGTGATGTCGAACTCATAGAGTTTATCGATTATGAATCGACTTATGGGTCGGAGATTGATTACATAGACGAGGGCAATGTTGATAGCGGCAAGACGAACGAAGGTTCGGAAGACATGAAGGAGTTTTCTAAAGACTACGAGGGAAGTGTTGCCCCCGACGAATCCATGAACTTCGACTTCAACCCCAAAACTGAGGAAGCCCCAAGAACCAAGCCAGTTCCACAGGAGGGCGATTATCAGTCCCCTGATACTGTCAAAAGAGGGCAAGAGCTTGAGCCTCAAACAAAAGAGGCGTACGAGAAGAAAGTAGCGGGGGATAAAGAAGTTAAGGTCAAACAGGCTGAATCTGTGCTTATAAATGCTAAGAAAGCCCTGAACGCGTTCAAATCTCTTATCAGAGTGGGCACCAACAAAGTCGTGCAGGCAGCGGATGCCCGTAGGCAGAAGAAGGTAGACGCAGCCAAAGCAGAAATTGCCATTATTGAAGAGTATGTTGTTTGGAGGCGTGAGAATGCTAAAAACCATAAGTCTATAGAGGCCGAACACACAAGTAGAAAAGAACGCATCCGAGAGGATATACCCAAAGCCGAAAGTGCTGTTCGACGTTCTGAACTCGCGCAAAAGATCCTTCGCCAACGCATCGAGAAGGCGGAAGGTAAGGAGCAGCGTGCAACACTAGAGGAGGAGCTTAGGGGCATAGAGGTATCCAACGCGGCGAAAAAGAAGCAAATCGAAGGGCTTGAACAAGAGTTTCGGGACATGCTCAACACCGTCCAAGAAAAATTTAATGTTATCACTAAGGAAATCGAGGATAACATCAAGGCAGAAGATGAGCGTCTTAGCAAATTCAAAGGTAAAAAATCTGAGGATATCGCTCTTGAGATGGCTACGCGTAGCGACATATCCCGCATTGCAGACCATGCGGCTAGGATGACGAGGGCTATTCAAGACCCACTAGACATACTTAACAAACAGGCTGAACATGCCGAAAAACGCTCAATGGGCGAAGAGGAACGAGCGCATATACTCAAACTGAGGGACGCTGTGGTCTTGGCAGAAAGGGGCGTTAAACTTGCGAAAGCATCTATTGCCCCAGAGTTCAACCCTAAGTACGACGTTGATAAAACCAGCAACGTTTATGGCCCAAGCAGGGACAGCGGCGATACGGTATACACCAATCCGAATGCGCCCGAGCAGGAAGATGCACCCACTACTGAGGCTGGCAAGAAGTCCAAGAATAAAAAGCAGAAGAAAGACAAGACTGATAAATTGTTCTCAAACACTATCTCTGATGAAGAGGCGAAGCGTGTGGCTGCCGAACAGGAAGTGATTGACCGCGAGGAGTTCGAGGCACAGGTGGCGGAAGAGACCAAGGATATGACTCCTGCGCAAATCATTGTTTGGATGGAAGAGAGAGCTGATAGGGAGGGGCAACGTGCAAACCAAGCTGAACGCGAAAAAGCAGAGGCAACGCTCGGAAGAAGAAGCAGCCAGCAGCGCCCTAAGGCACGTCGTTCAATATTCAAGTTTGTCCAAATGACCTATACACGACTAACTTCTTTCCACCCAGATGCGGGTAGAGCTGCGGCCGAATATGGCAAAGCTAGCCATGAATTGCCTGAGCAGATGATCGTACTACAGTCAAAAGCGTTCAAAGATGCTGCCGACCTACAGAAGTCCTACGAGGATTTCACAAGGGGCGCTAACACTTCGCACTCGAAGAAGTATTCCAACTTTCTGGCCGAAGTCCACGCGCTAGTCGCAAAGCACGACAAAGGCTTTACCCCACCCAAAGATTCACGCAAATCAATCCACTTACACTACGATAAGATTTCAAACGACCCTGTTAAGTTCCAGAAAATATTGGAAAAAGCGGGCATTAAGAATGTCGGACGAGTGCTTGAAGCCGTGCTGGATGGCAAGGGATACGGGGAGTTTGGGGTTAATCCTCGCGCTACCCGAGGCAAGGCTAGACCTGGAGTACCAAACTCCAAACTCGCACCAGCCTATGATGCGCTGAAAGAAGCCGGATTCCTTGATAATGATGCACCACGTTTCCTTACTCGCTACTTGTATGCGGCGGGTAGCTGGGCGGCGTGGAACAAAGTCCATGGTAAAATGATAGATTCGCCCAACGGCAAGGGGCTATGGGTATCTAGTTCTCGCTACTTTGACTATTCAGAGGTGTTGCATCCTCAGGACAAAAAAGAATTTGGCAAGCTGATGGACGGTTTACTGGGTAATACAAGAAATGATATGCACCCGTACGTCCGTAGATTTAACTCTGCGGCTTTGGCATTTCAAGCGTCCACCATCTTGTGGTTCTCAGGAGTGGCCAGTATCCCTGAGACAGCGGGCGTGTATTCCAGAGCTAGGGGCGGCACAAGTTTGTCGGACATGCAGGATGATTTGAAGCAGTTGTTTACGGGCAAAGGTCGCGCTGAATTACTCAAGATTGCAGAAGATTTTGACATTGTGTCTAAGGAGGTCATCGAGCATACGCTGCAAATGCTGCATGGTATGGGCGATGTGAGTACGGGGCGTGTGAGCCAGAAGATTATAGCCACTGTCTTTAAGTACAACGGGCAGGAGGCACTGACGCGTATCACTAGGACATTGGCGGTTAAGGTGGGGCAGAGATTCATGCTGCGCCATGCGGCCAGCAATACACCTAACTCGAAACGTATGCTCAAGGAGCTGGGCATTGATGCGGCGACGGTTAATAAGTTTTTAGCGGATGGCGATTTAAGCTCTCCAGAGGGCAAGAAGTACCGCGATGCGCTGCACAGATTCACTAGTGAGGCTGTGACTAACCCTAATCGTGCGCAGGTTCCTTTGATAATGAATGACCCGCTGTTCACTATTTTTACATCGCTTAAAAAGTTCTTTTACGGTTTTTACGACAATGTCACCAAGGGCTTGTTTAACGACGCTAAAATACGAAGGACTGAGGGCGTAAGGACAATGACACCAATTATTCTTACCGCAGTAATGCTGCTACCTATGGGTATGGCGGCAGAGCTGCTTAGGGATTTTATTAAGTACCCGATGGGCAGACCCGATGGCCACGAGAAAGACTTTATGGACAGGGTTAAAGGCGGTGTTATGGCTTCTGGTATTTTTGGTCCGTGGCATATGGCTGAGTCAGCGTATAAACAATCTCAGTATGGGCGCGATCCTTGGATTGCGGCGGCTGGACCAACTGTGGGTTTCTTGAATGAGTTGCTGCGCGGGGAAGCGCGTCCTAGCAGGGCAGTACCATTACCGCTTGTGGCACAGCACCCATATTTATCTAGGGAGTTCGATAAATGGTGGGAAAGTTTTAGGGAATAATAGCAGTACACTGTTATAATGCCGTATTAGCTAACTAATACGGTGTTTCGATGTCTGAAAAATCAATGCAGAACTTTCCGGCGGAGGAGCTTCGCTGTAAATGCGCTCAGTGTAGTCTGGACGTCGAGCACGGTTGTGACACGGAGGCATTGTACGCGCTGCAACGCGTCCGAGTCCGTTTTGACAAGCCTATGTTTTTGACCAGTGCATTTAGGTGCGCGGATCACCCAGTTGAGGCTTCTAAAACAAATCCTGGCACGCACAACCAAGGTATAGCATTTGATGTCGCGGTTCCTTGGGGCGCAGACCGCATGGAGCTTGTCCGTCTGGCGATGGAAGAGGGATTTAAGGGCTTCGGCTTTGCGGGAACTTTCTTACACATCGATTTTCGTTCTACTGGTCTAACGTCTTGGACGTACTCGTGAAAATCACGTTTAGCGACTTTAAAGGCACAGCGCCAAAATTTGATGGCGAGCAGTTGCGTGATGGATATGCGGTTCGGTCTATTAATACCCGCGCGGGCAGATCCATTCTGGAACCTTTTAAAGCCTCTAGTCTCCTTGATACTGTGCTTACTACATCACCCGAATCTATATTCAAGTATAGGAATGAGTGGTTTAGCTGGGATACGCCAACGTCTGCGGTTCGAGCGCCAATAATTAACGACCCGTATGATTATGTGTTGATTGCTTCTGATGGTGCTGACCCTAAAGTTAGTTACAACTTAATCGCTGAATCGGGCGTGGGTCCATACCCTACGGCAGTTTACCCGCTTGGCGTACCCGCGCCTTTGGCGCCAATATCACCCCTTGTTGAGGATGCAGATGGATGGGCCGTACCAGACCCAGTGCCTTCTGAGGACGAGTACGATTATTCGGCAACTGCGTATGCGCTTGTATACAAAGACGCGTGGGGCAGATTAAGTGCACTATCCCCGCCTAGCACTGTGGTAGAAATACGGGAATACGATACCCAGAACACCAACAAGGTAACGTTTAGTCTACCTACGGTGCCATCGGGGTTAATCCTTACAGATGCGGTGCGTTCTACTAGTGCAAAAATACTTGTGTACCGCACTAACTTTGCAGGCGCGGGTCTTGGCGTATTTCAGTTTGTTGATGAGATACCTGTCAGCGCAACTTCTTACTCTGACGATTTGTTTAGCGGCGACTTACTTGAGTCCCCGATTAATGAAGCGTGGGTGGGTCCACCGGATACGAATACAGCACTGTACCCTAATGGCCCAATGGAAAAGGTTATCGTAATGGGGTCTGACATTGTTGTTGGCCACAATAAGAAAATCCTTTGTTTTGCAGAGCCAGATGCCTTTTACTCATTTCCTGTTGAATACTACAAAGCTTTCACTGAAGACATCGTAACTATCTCTCCTGCGGGCGCGAATACTGTTGTACTCACAACTAGCTACCCGTATGTAGTGCAGGGAACGCATCCCGCATCTATGAGCCCGACCAGACTTGCTGAACCTGTCCCATGCACCAGTAAAAATGGAGTGACAGAAGTAGCGGGCGCTGTTTACTACGTCAGTACGACTGGCCTTTACAAAGTTACTGATTATAGATTAGAAAACATTAGCCGCAGCTACATGACAGAGCGTGAGTGGCGTGCGTTAGACCCAACAACTATGGTGCTTTCTAACTACGACGGGATAGTATTTGTTCACTGCCAGACTGTTGGATACAGCTATACGTTCAATACGTATGACGCTTCTGATGGTATGCGCAAAGTGGATCTATACGCTACTGCATATGCCCAATTAGATGAAACGAATGACATGGCGTATGTCCCAAACGGGACAGGCCAAATTCAGCAGTTTGACTCTTCTGCAACAAGCTATCGCTTAGTGCAATGGACGTCAAAAACATACGACCTACAATCGCCCTCCTGTTTTTCTATCTTAAAAGTTAGGGCTAACGAGTATCCGGTCACTGTCACGGTAGAGGCGGATGCTATGGAGGGGGCAGGTAAATACATATACGAAGCGACTGTGTTGAATGCTAATTTTGTGTATCTGCCGTTTGAGAGTAGGTCTAAACACTGGCGCATAAAAGTGGACTCGACTAACCCACTAGCCACACTTGAAGTACGAGACATACAGCTGGCCGACAGCCCTACGGAACTTGATTAATGGCTAGCAAAAACAAGGCGATACTCCCACCAGTTCCGAAGACTTCGGACAGGGAAATGGCGAATTTCTTACGAGCAGTTCGTGAGAATGCTGAGATTATCGGGGGCAAGGGTAGGTCTGACCCGCTTGACCGGGCTATTACTTTTCGAGATTGGAGGGAGGCCAACGGCAGCCCTGACTTAACCAATGGCAAGGGTATAAGTACTGGGGCAACGGGAGTCGTATCGTTTAACGACCCTAAGCCGCAAATGCCTACGGGCGTGGAGATTTTCCCTACGTTTGAACGTGTGCTGTGTCGATGGGATCGCGTTAGCACTAGCTGGTACTTTGCAACCGAGATTTTTAGGCTAGTAGTCACAGATGAAGTGACCAACCCCCAGTTTGTTAACGCCACGCAGGTCGGCACGGTTATGTCGCCTTTCTTCACTGACAGTGTGGGGAGTGGAACAACCGTTCGCTACTGGATACGCCACCTAAATCGTGACGGTGAAGCGGGTCCTGTACACGATCCCGATGGCACAGAAGTTACCACATACGAAAAACCTATTGATGTCCTGACCGAGTACAGCAAAGACATATACGCGGGTGCCAACTACGAGTGGCTTCGCAGTGACATGAGTATGATGCACGCGGTAAATAGTGCGTTCCAAGTGGCTGGATTGGCCGAGGGTAGCGGACTGTCTCAGGCGTTGTCGCGTTCGGGCGACCTGAGTGACTTACTTGCGGAGCTTGCTCTACAAAATTCACTGGATAAACAGCAAAGCAGTTATGAGTTTCAGGCGCAGTTTGGTAAAAACTACGCAAGACTTTCTGGCGGCGTGCACGCAGCTGTGGGCTCTTTGGAAGCGTACATTGTTCGCATCGAGACAATGGAATCGAGTTGGGAAGGTATCGACCAAACCATCGGTGCGAAGATTGACACCTTCGAACTCGCTCTAGCTGGCGAAGCTGGCGCTGTAGCTACGTCTATAGTCAACCACACTGTCGACTATAATGGCGTTGAGGTCACTTTGCAAGAACTGGCATCGGCATCGGCATCAGAGGCAGAGGGCTATGCGACGCAGTGGGGGGTTAAAAGTTCTATTGGGGGGTTGCAGGGCGGCGTGGGTTTCTACAATGACGGCGTGTCTACCAGCTTTATAGTAGATGCGCAAACTTTTGCGATCACTAATGGCACCGGGGATGAAAGCAGCGTTTTGCCTTTTGTTGTGCGTGACGGCATTGTCGTAATGAAAGAAGCCTTCATGGATATCGGGGTCATCACTACCCTAGTGTCGGAGCTTATCGTGGTGGATAAACTCGTCGCCACCATAGATATTGAATCACCAGTCATCAATGGCGGGTCGATCACTGGTACGACGCTGAATATTAACGACAAAACTACAATATCGGCATCCGGATTATTGGTCACTGAAGATGCAGTTGTGCGCGGAGAGATTATTGCGGACTCCGGGACACTCAACAATGTCACTATAGAAGATACGTGCACTATCGAGGGGGAGCTTAGTGCCAACAACATAGTGGGCGACGTAATCGATAGAGCGGTTGCGGTAGTTGGGGAAGATTTCGTAGTTGGCCCCTCGGAGAAAATGGTCCTCATTGAAGGGTATATCGTCCCAGGTGTTATCGGCACGCTGTCAGACCGAGTGCTGGTTGTTTCCGGTGTGGCGATTGACCACGAGAACGGCGGAGGGAGCCACAGTCATATCGACATTGTGCTCAGGCTTGATGGCGTCGTAGTTCAAACTTTTTATTCAAAAAATGTAGGCGAGGAGGGGTCAGTAACCCCAACACTAGGCTGCAAATTGCCTAAGGGCGGGTCTACGTACCATTTCGCTGTCACCGTGGAGCCCTACTCAAATGATAACGCTCTTGTCCAGCAGTCCGCGATAGTAGCTGATGTATTTAAAATAGGCTCGACCATACAGAACGTATCGGGAATGTACCCTCTAGGGTCTCCGAATACACCCCCAGTGGGCAACCCAGTATTTATTTTTAACGAGGATTAACATGTCACAGTGGTACAGATATGGCACGGTAAGTGTCCCGCAAGGAACCAATGTTGTAACGGGCGTTGCGACGCAATGGACTAGTGCGGTTAACCCTCCTATGGCGGGGGACATATTTACCCAAGATAACCAGACTTTGTACGAGATAATGTCTATCACGGGCGACAACGCTCTTACGCTTGATAGGAACTTTACTGCAACAACTGTAGCAGGGGGTTCATATTCTATTATCCGAAACACATCTGCTACCGTAAACACCCGCATAGCAGCGCAAGTATCTGATACGTTGGACTTGCTAGGTTCGCGCGTCACTGTCAGCACTACTGCACCGAGCGCGGGGCAGGGTAAAAACGGCGACATCTGGATAGTGGTGGCCTAATGTCAGGCGCTAAGTACGCGGGTTCTTGGAGAGCTATCAGCTCTATCCAGCACAAAACGGACGGTTCATGGGTCGAGCATTCTCATATTTACGCTCGGACTGAAAACGCATGGCATGAGGTAGACCTTGATGCTGAACCTTTGGGGCCTGCTTACCATACTTGGGTTATTTACGCTGTTGACCCTTACGCTACTACGTTTGAAGGCAAGGGCATATCGACAATCACGTTGGGTACGAGCTATGTGGGGATCCGAACGGGCAACCGAACTAACACCCCTGTCATAGGGGTCGATATTGTTGACAACGACGACCTTGTAGGTTTTGAGTGGTCAACATTAGGCGGCCAAGACTCCACGCTGATTTACATTTCTCCACTGGACGGCACGGCGATAAAAAACGGCGTCGGCCAACTTCGTCTCCGCGTGCGTCAGGTTTCTGGTACGCAAGATTTGGTTATAACTGAAGACCCGTCGGCACCCTTAGCAGACCCGCAGTTATATGTGGGCGGCGTAGCTAAAGGCCGCGAGCCTACGTTTAGTGCGGCTGACATAGATGAATCTCTTGTTGTCGAGCTTCGTAATGCTGGGGACATACTGGATACTATTTCACTTATAGATGTTACAGACGGCGGTGAAGTAGTTCAGGTAGGTTTTGATGTAGACAACGGACTAAGTTGGGTAAAGGCAGCGAATGATGGCGCGTGGGTGCCGTCTACTACAAACACAACTATGACGTTTACGTGGTATCAGTCAGGGGCAGCCATAGCGCAGCGTACAGCAACGTTGACGCTTGAACCAGCCACAGGGCACATACTGTGCACTAGTGATTATGTCAGCGGAGATGATTCCACCGTATCGTTTTACGGGGCGGGTACTTCGCGCGCTACTGTTTTGGCCACGCACACGCTTAGTAACGTTTCCATGGCCGAAAATGTTGTATCGGTCCGAGGCGGTGATGAGGGTGCTCAGGGTGACGACGCGATACTTGTCACGGTAACAAGCAACAATGGGCACGCATTTAAAAATAACCTCGGTGCTGCTAAAACAATCACCGCTAATGTATTTATTGGCGGGGCTGAGTCAGCGGATTACTCGGAGTATTTGTACACTTGGACAGTAAACAACTCCCCCGTGTACGCAACAACCTCTGGAACGTACGCTGGCACAGAGCAGACTTTCCAAACATACCTTGCGGACGGCGACGATGTTTCCGGCGTAAACCTTCGATCAATTGAAATCACAGCAACCGACGTAGCATCAGGGTTAAATTTTAACCTTAGCTGCGTCGTGTCTAACATTTAGGGAATACTGAGATGAGCAGAGTAGCAACTGGGGCAATTACCATATTAGATGTGTCGGACGGTATTAACCCGTTAGCGGTCACACTAGGAAACCAATCACATACATTTTCGGCTAACACGTTTGGTGAGGTGAGCACCGCCGAAAGAGAAACGTTCTCAAGTTCTGTTTTTGCATATGTAGGGGCAACTCGCGCAACATACGATAATTCAGTAACGCCAGCGGTCAACACATACAAAATAACGGGCATGGTCGTAACAGAAGGGTGGGGCGCGGTAAACGCCCCCGACGGAGGGCAGGCGGTTATTACTTGTAGCTCTACCCCGGAGAACACTACAAATAAAACGGGTACAGTCGTACTCAGTATGGATATCACTAACAGCGTCGGAAACGCCACCTCGGTAGAGGTGACTATCACATGGTCTGTGATGGTTGAGGGTGCTGGAGGCTCCGCGATTTGGATTACTCCGTCAAGACTAACTTTCCAGTTCGAGGAAACTGGCACTACGGCTCTCGATGGTGACATTATCCTAGGTCTAACTTACGCGGGGAACGTAGGTGCTCTGACTGTTGAGTACGCTCTGAACGGTTCTAATACATGGGATGATCTATTTCAGGGGACGGCAGCGAACAAAGCCAAAACAATGGATGTGACTGCCCCGCACGCGGGCGATCAGATTGTTATTTCGCCTGCTAACTTCGGTGTATCAGACATCTTTTCCGTTCGAGTTACGGGACTTAATGGGGCTAGAGATGTCGTTAGTATCATCAAAATTAAAGATGGGGTAAGTGGGAAAGCCTCTCTGTACGTCAGCATTACTTCTAACAAAAACGGTTTTAGTTTTAAAAATAACTTTTCTGGCAACGGAGCTACAAGTACTGCAAAAACACTTACCGCTCGCGTGTTTGATATGGCGGATGGAACTGCGGTGGAAGAGTCTAAGATTGCATATGCTTGGCAAAAGAACGGGGTGAATTTTGGCGGTACTGCCAAAAGGCAAATTGTTACGGCTAGCGATGTAGAAAATAATGGGTCTGATCAGTTCCAGTGTAACGTCACAGTTAGCGACTAAGGGGCGATCATAATGGGTACTAGAGTAGCAACGGGGATAGTAACACTTTATGACGTGGCTGACGGCGAACACGCGTACCAATCATACCTAGAGTGGACGGGTACTACAGTACTAAGTGCGGGAGCAAGTTGGCAAGGACAAACCAATACACAGAGTTTGACATGGGCTAAAGCCGCAAACGCGGGAGCATGGTCGCCTACAGGCATATATGCAGAGTACGATACGGTATTCGTTAGAGGCGGCGTTGAAGTTGGCCGCAGACGTTCAGTCATAAAGCGTTTAAGTGGTACTGTAGATATCGTAAAGGAAACAGCCGTTAGTTCTGCTACAGACTACGCTACGCATCGTGTTTGGAGCGGTAGGGCTACTCCGAGTTTTACGGCGTTTGAAACACTGTCTTTATCAGGAACTCTAGTACATTCCTCGCAACCAATAAACTTTACTGCTGTATCTGGGGGCGATAAGGGTAATCGAGGCGCTGGCTGGTACACAAAAGTTAGCACCGCTACTGGCTGGGGCGATGCTTTAGCTAACACTGCTTGCCCGTTAGACACTCCGCAAATTAATGATCGCGTTACTCTATATAACGAAACTGAGTCAGAAACTGAAATACCTTGGTCTACAACTAAGTTTTATAACGCAAGCAATAGTTGGGAAGGTGCAGCACTTGTAATTGATGGTAGTTTGATTGTAAAAGATACTGTTAGTGCTGATAAGTTATTAGTAAACGAAGCTATGGTTACTGAGTTGTTTGCTGAAGATGTTACGGCAACTGGGACTATAACAGGAGCCACGTTAGTAGGCGGCAAATTAACTATCGGCACCGTTGGAACAGGCAAAAGTGTCGTTCTTGATTCAAGCGTAGTGGATTCATCACCAATACATATTCGTGATGGTGATAACGACATGCTGCATTTCGTTACTATCAACGAAAACACGGCTAATGAAAGAGTAGTACTTAAATTAAGTGGTGGTTTGGGGCCACAAACTATTGATAGCACCAGTGTATTTACTCAGGATGTGCTAGATGTTTTAGTACCTCAAGTTGGTGGAGGAACAGGTGGTGTGTATAACGCTCCTCCTGATACGTTTGTAACAAACCCAACTACAGTAGATTTAACAATTGAATCTGCTAACTTAACACAACCCACTATTTCTGTGACTGTAACGGGTAGTTACACTGCACAAGTTGAAAATTATGCTGTTCCAACATGGACAGTACAGATACAAAGAAAAGTCGGAACTGCAGCCTTTTCAAGCCCTATATACAGCCAAAACGTTACAGGCACTTACAACTTTTTTTCAGAAACGGAACAAGGCACAACAGTAACTTTTGGTTCTGGCAGACTTAACATTAATGTTGAACACGTAGACAACACTAGTGATGCTGTGCTTAGTGACAGTGTTACATATCGACTAACGTTGACTAAGGTTAGTGGGCTTGGTGATGTACCTAAATTAAAAGCATTTACTGTAGCACAGTCAGTTCAAGGCGGTGGGGTTGGTGGAGCAGCGACTTCGTTAAACGGAGAAACGGGAACGTATTACCTTGATTACGATAATTTTACAAATACGCCCGTTATTAGTGGATATTACGATTCCAGTAATTTTGGTCAGACAGAGATAAATGCTTTAAACATTACTGCATATAATTCTGGTTTGTTGAACGGTGTAGCAAGTGGCACTGCGAGTGAACTAAATACTATAGTTAAACGTGATGCTTCTGCGAATATTAGAGGTAACACATTTAAAGCAAGTGTTGCTGATCAAGACACTATAGATGGTGCAATGGCGTTTAGATCTAATAACAGCACTCTTGACCATGTTAGATTTTGTGATGATGTTGGTGCTATACGCACATACTTGTCTACATATAGCAAAGCAGAAGCTGATTTAAGATATGCAGTTATTGGTACCGATACTGGTTCTGGCGTGTATTTACCTCTATCAGGTGGTACTTTAACTGGTGATTTGACTGTAGACACTAAGGTAGTGGCTAACGAGATTAGGTGTCGCACAGGCTCTCAACTTGTTATTAGTGCAGGTGAGGCTCATTCAGCAGCAGAAAATGCAAATCAAATTGGAGAGATTTTATATGTTAATGCTGAAGGTGGTTTACAAGTAAACTCTAGTGCTACTAACTGGGCTGATACAGATGGAGCCTATTATACTCCTGCTGCTTGGGCAGCTAGAGGTATCTTTTCAGTTAATGCCACAGCTATCACGTACAATGGAAATACTGTATATCACGCTGGTAACATACCTAGTTATATGCTCGCTTCTGAGGGTGCTAACTTTGTGCCTGCAACGCGAGACATGGTTTTAACTCTATCAGGTGATGCGTCTGGTACTGCTACGTTTACTAACATGGGTGATGCCACACTAAATTTAACAGTTGCTGACGATAGCCATTCTCATTCACAACTGTTTATTCCTGACACTCGCGGAGCCGTTAGACCCCCTTGGTACTACCCAGATAAACATGTATCGTATGATTTTCAGCAAAATACGGACACTTTAGCAGGAGATGATGACTGGCATGTATTACAAACTGTTGCTAAATGGAGCGGGTATTTCGACACAATCCCGCAACAACAAATAGCGTATACAGGACCACAACTAAAACACCGTACAGCAACAAGTGACACTACATGGGGTGCTTGGAAAACTATCTGGGATAGCAGTAACTTTGGTAAGACTCAGATTGATGGACTACAAGTTAATGCTTATCAATTAGGGGGCAAAACTGAGGCTCAATTTGTTCGTAGTGATGTAGATGATACGAAAAATGGCAAGCTCTGGCTTGGTGGTCAGATAACAGGCTCAAGTGCTGCCCTTCAAGTGAACGGGTTTACTCGAATGGGTTCTATTTACTTACACGAAGGCTCATCCCCATCAGACTTGGAATCAGGCTTGAATAAGTTGTTAGATAATAGTGGGGGGAATCTAAGATGGGACACTAACACTGTATATCACTCAGGTAACCTACCTGCTGCGTTATCTCCAACTGGGGATTCTACTATAACAGGTTCATTTTTAGCTGATGATCCTTTTACTACTACGGATTGGAATACTAACTGGCGAAGCGGTTTCTACGAAACAAATGGAGGGGCTAATTCCCCTACAACAACAGGCTGGTACTGGGGCTTGAAAGCTGGGCATAGTAACAACAACGCTAGCAATCGTTATGGTATGGATATCGTCATACAGAACGGAGGTTCTTCTACACCGTTTATTAGAAGCACACCTAGTAATGGTGCTGGTACTTGGCAGCAGATATACACATCAACTAACTTTGGTAAAACTCAGATTGATGCTCTAGGCATTAATGCAAGTACAGTCACTAACGGTGTTTATACTAATACTACTCAATCTATATCAGGTGCTAAAACGTTTAGCAATAGCAATAACCATTACCGTGGTCACTTGCATTTTGATGAGTACACAACGGGAAGACACTACCTACACTTCAACTCTACTGCCGCGACTAATCAGATTGACTGGCGTATAGGTGTATTAGGTAACAGTACTTATGCAGTTCACGCTTGGAGACATGATAAAACTATATTTGGTAATAGTTTAGAAGTCACAGGAACAGTTACTCCTAGTGTTGGATTAGCAAGATCTGCACATAATACAGGACACATGATAGGCGGCTATAACAATATAGGAAGTAACGGTGCTAATACTAACCCTATATACACTATAGGTAGTAGTTACAACCCGACTAGCACGGCTCTTACTAATATGTATGGAATTGGCTACACTAAGGCTGTTGATGCTACTTTTATTAATGCTACTGATTTAGGTGATGCTACTGCAGCAGGATGGGGCATGTATGTCGCAGCAGATGGAAATGCAAGAATATTTTTAGACGCTACTTCAGGTAAAGGGTTCTTTAAAGGGGCTGTAGTTGCACAACAAATTCAGACAAGAGGAGTTATTGTAGCAGCAAGCACAATCACTGGTTCAGATGCAATAGCAACGTCTGATATTCGAGTGAAGCAAGACCTTCAGCCAATAACCAATGCTGCTGAAAAACTCAGAACTCTTAGAACAACAACGCACGAACGTACTGATTATGAGAAGGTTGATGGTAAGTATCCTCGTAAAGCGTCTGTTATTGCACAAGATGTTGAAGCGGTGCTTCCTGAAGCTATAAGCTATACGGACGACGAAAAGCTAGGGCAGAAACTCAATGTTTCAGTACCAGCAACAGTTGTTATGACTATAGCTGCTGTAAATGAGCATACAGATACCATAGCTGCACAAGCTAAAAAGATTGTTAGTCTTGAAGATCGCCTAGCTAAACTTGAGGCGTTACTAATCAATGGCTAATTACAATGTAAAAACTGGCACAGGCGGGACAGTAACAAATAATACAGGTGGTTCTCTTCCTGCATTATCTGTTACTGGAGGCGGTACTTTTCAGGTCACTAACTCAGATGGTGGAACTCTAACTGTTACGTTTTATGATGGGGTATCAGAAGTAGTAAGAGTAATAGCTGGCGGTGCGTTTACGTATATCGGATCAACAAATATATATTATAGTGATGAAGCTTGGATACGGTTTGATTACGCAGCAGCCACACTAACAATAAATGGGGTAGTACTGGGGCCTGTTTTAAGCTTTATACCTACAGGCTACCCAATTGCATTTAGTGACCTGAAAAGCTTCTTTGGTTCGACTGTAACTAATCTACACGCATACTATAGAGGAGGGGGTATCGTACAAGATATACCTGAGAACAGTAACATAACGAATTCTGCTACAGGAAACATCGAGTTATCGGACTTTATAAACTCTGCAAAAGCTACTTAACACACATTAACTTAATTTTTAACAACAACCCAAAAGGCTAAACCATGATAACAGCATCATTTACCAACCCGCAAAACGCATTGCAAACAGACGCAGTAATATTTGTTCGTAACGCTAATTTTAGTAAACAAATTAGCGAACATCATTCATTAGATTCTAATGATTTTACAACTGTTGTAAATCCTACTGCAACTGAGTCGCAAAACATAAGATTCAGTGTTTATTACTGGATGAACGCAGAAGCAAAAGATCTAGGTGCTGCTCCTTACACTCTAGAAAATAATGATAATCAAATGGATACAGATTTTGCTTTTCAGCCTGGTGTGGATTTTGAAGGTTTAACACTAGAAGAAAAATGTGAAAAGCACCTATTAGACGTCGTGCTGCCGCCAATGCAGTAATAAACTACTAAAACGTTTATTATTACCGCGTTTTCATTTAAAATAGTAGTAACTGATAAAGCGCGGTAGTAGTAATGTAGCTAATGGGTACATGAACTAGCAGAGCAACTTTAAAGCGGAGAAGGGCAATGGGCATAATAGTAACTGCGATATTAAAAACGCTACTGACTAAATTAGTAACTGAAAAAGTTTTGATTGGCGTTTTCTTACACGTCGCATCGTTTCTAGTTACAAAAACAAGCAACACATTAGATGACAAGTTGATTGAAGAAATTAAGGCGGCGTTAAAATAAATGGAAACGCTCGCTATATTTTTGTCGTTTCTCGCTGAGAAAACCCCTGAATTTATAGCGGGTGCTGCTATTGGTTTAATCATTGCTCTGTTTGTTGCGTATGTGTATTTATTGCCAAGGCTAATTAGATCATCAACAGCGGCTTTAACTGAGCAAATCAGTCTTTTAAGCAGTCAAGTTGAATCACAAACTAACCACATCGGTACTTTAGAGCGCCAATTAAAAACGCTTGAAGAAGAATTGATCCCCTATCGAGATTTTGCAAAAGAGCAGCTTGCAAAAGTATTGCTGACTAAAAAATTCTAGCTATGAAGGTAATTTTCGCAAGAAATAACCGCAGCATTATCAGCAAGGTCATACGGGCTTACACATGGTCTAACTGGTCGCATGTCGGGATTATTGACGGTGAATACGTCATCGAGGCAATAGGCGGTAGGGGTGTCGCAAAGACTGAGCTGGAAGCATTTAAACTTCGATACGATGAAAACTGCATCAGGCACATAGCGGGCGACGTTGAAAAAGCAAGGGCGCTAATAGGTAAAGATTTCGATCAGCGCGGCTTGTGGGGTGGCCTACTCCATATGCGAGTGCAAGACCCTAATAAATGGTTTTGCTCTGAATTGGTGGCTTACGCCGCAGACGCTTTTTATGATGAATTTGCACACAAGGTTTCGCCTGAAAATATATTTTGGTTGAAGCAATTAAATAAATAAATAATATGGTGGAAGCATGAAATTATCAGATTTTGCAACATTGGTCGAAGCACAAGATCACGCAGAAGTAACAGACAAGAAGCAAATAGGCGCAGGACAAGCACGAGGCTTCTTAGTTAGCTCTGGTATATGGACAGCCCTAAGACAAATTCAATCAGACATGACTCACCCTCTATACGCCCTAGCCGATGCCGTAATAGTAACCGCCAGTGATGGCTCTAGTTATTTTGGCATGGACTCTAACACAGCAGAGGGGCAAGCTAACTTAGCATCAGCTCAGATATTAGTTGACGCCGGTGTGATGACAGAAGCACAGAAAACAGAATTGTTTTCTAAAGCATTGGTGTCAACCAATCCCTACGAGAATACAACTCAAGCAGAATTCGATGAAGCTAAAGACGTTGGCGAGACACTGGACTTACCAGCTAATTCCGCACAACACAAGTCGATAATTAACATTACTACTCAACCAAATAAATCTATCAATATAGTTATTGAGCAACGATTCGGTCCTTCTGTTGATGACCTAACAGACTGGCATGAGTGCGGGGCGTTCAGAGGTGTTTTCTATCCACAACAATCCTACACCGCACAGATCGCAGCATCACCAGCAGGTATTCGTGAATTGAGAGCAGTTAGCCCACTGACGGTAGGTATGTCACTGGAGGTCTAAAATGGCTTACGCTTTACAATTTGATGGTGTTAATGATTATGTGAGCATCCCACAAATTTCATGCTCAGATGGTTTTAACCTAGAATTCATTTTTGAATATCTAGGTGATACATCTATGATTATAGGTGCGGGAGGGAATAACTCTTTTTGGATTGGTACGTTAGGTAGTTCTGGGTGGGCTACTAGGTTTGGTGGGAGTAACAAAGGCACTCTAGCAACCTACACGCCAGCTATGAATGAAATAGTTTCCTTAAAACTATCTAGAGAAAATGGGTCTTCCACTGTTACATTAGATATAAACGGTAATACTGGAACTTTTGCATCTACAGCAACATTACTCTTAGAATTATTTTGCAAAAACCAATTTGGTTACTTTGCAAACGTAAACCTAAGAAGTGTTGCAGTTGAAAATAAATCTACTACAACAAACTACTTTTACGACCCATCTGCAACAAGCGGGGTGGGCACTACCCTTGAAGATACTGGTGCAACGAGTAACGACGGCACTCTTTTTGGTGGTACTTGGGTTATTTCTCAAGCATTCCCAACAGACTTTACACGACTAGGCTCACTCACAGCACCGTCAGTAACGGGTTCTGCTAGTGACCTACCCACGTTAGTAAAATATGAAGACTTTACTTCCACAATGCTTGCTAACCTTGACTCAGGTGGTGGAGATTTACGATTCAGCTCTGACTTAGCAGGAGCGACACAATTAGCTTGTGAAGTGGTTACATTTACTAAAGCCACTGGTGATGTGGTATGGGTTAAAGTTCCTGCCGTATCTACAGGTGCATTGATTTATGTGTGGGGTGATAACACAGGAGCTACACAGCCAGCAGTAGGCGCTGCATTTGGTAGGAATGCTGTTTGGGTTGATGTTACACATAAGCAAGGGGGCGACGGTGTAACTGATTCAACAGGATTATCTACAAATATAAATTTAATCGCAGGAGCAACGCAAACTGGAACTGTAGGCGGTTTCAATGCTGTAAGTTTTACAAATACATCGGGGCAATGCGCTGCTTTTTCAGGCTCGGATACAGAATCATACTTAGGGGATTTGACATTTTCTGCTTGGGTTAACGCTACCAGCTTTGTGGGGTCATTCGCTCAGGTTTTAGGTATTCGCAGCCAGTCATTATGGGAGGCATCACTAAGGCTTGAAGGCTCACAGCCTGCAATTATTGTTGGAACTAGCAGCCCTAATAGTACTGGCAACCTGACGGTTGCTACTGACCAATTGGTTGTTGTTACGATAAGCGGGACGTCAATATCGTTTTACTTGGATGGTAATTCAATAGGCACAGCGTCAGTGGCAGGTACAAGGGCAAACAGGTCTGAGCTTTTAGCATTTGGCGGCGTAGTGGGGGCAAATGCAGACCTAACCTTAGATGGTAAAATAGCAGAAGCTAGAGCTGTTAACGGTACAGCAATAACCTCAGACCAAGTAGCTATAGAATACGACAACCAATCCGCAACAGGTGCTTGGTGGACTGCTGCTGACGAAGGTGGCAGTAATAACATTTCTTACGCTTTAGCGTTCGATGGTGTTAATGATTATGTAAACCTCTCTACCCCAATACATATGACAGGTGATTTTAAAATCACCTTTAGCTTCATATGGCCTTCCAGTGGTGCCACAGAGAGGATAATGGGCAAAGGTGGTAGTCGCGGAGCCAGAGAAGGTTTTGGGCCATACGACGCAACCCGCATGTTTTTCAGGCCGGGGGCAGACACACGGACGGCGTATCTGGATATTCAAGCCACCGCAGGTGATTTAATTGAGGGCACTTTTGAGAGAATTGGTGCTAACAGGATATTAACCGTTGGTAGTTTTACAAACTCAATATCTACTACTTACGATGCGTATTTCCAATACATAGGGCAACTTGGGTATTTTAGTAGTACGCTGCGAAGCCTGAGTATTGAAGATAACGGGGTATTAATCCACAAATACGACCCATCCGCAACAGGTGGGACAGGGTCAGTTCTCAAAGACACAGTAGGGACCAATGACGGCGCTTTAGTAAGCTTCCCAACAGACGACAGCCAGTGGGTCGAGTACGATAATCTAGCAGCTAACTTTACACGACTAGGTTCACTAACAGCACCGTCAGTAACGGGTTTAGCAGCTAATCTACCAACTCTAGTTAAGTTTGAAGACTTCACGTCCACAATGCTTGCTAGCCTTGATGCTGGCGGCGGTGACTTACGATTTAGTAGTGATGTAGACGGTCTTTACCCCCTAGCCTGTGAAGTAGTAACGTTTACCAAGGCAACAGGGGATGTTGTATGGGTCAAGGTTCCTAGTGTAGCAACAGGTGCACTAATATATGTATGGGGTGACAATACAGGTGCTAGTCAACCAGCAGTTGATGCTGCTTTTGGTCGTAATGCTGTTTGGGTGAACAGGAAGCAATCTCTACACATGAATAATAACCCTGTTGGCTCCATTCTTGATAGTTCAGTGAATGCCTCAGATATGTCTGCAACAGCTATGGCAGCAGGGAATTTAATGGCGGGTGCTGTAGGGGATGCCTTAGATTTTGACGGCTCCGCAGAATACCTAAGTTCCGCCAAAGTTGACTTTACCTCAACCAGCTATGCTTCGGGTGCTATAGTTAAATTTGACTCGCTGGGTGGAAGCAGTAGAAACTCAATACTGCAAGCAAGGGCAAGTGCAACGGGTACACCGATATCATACTTAACGGGAACATCTCCTGCTGACCAATTGAGGTTTTTAGTTAGGGACAATGCAGGTAATTTAGCTAACGCAACATCAGCGGTAGTTCCAACGGTAGGACAATATTATTGGGTTGTAGGGGTTAGGACTGGTGATAACATTGAGTTGTTTGTAGATGGTGTTTCGGTAGCAACAGCCACGGCAACACTTGGGACACTAGGGGTTGATACCGCATTTGTTGGGGTAGATGATTCTGTTGGCAGTAAAGGTGCCTTTTTCGACGGTATCATAGACGAAGTATCTTTATATGACTACGCACCAACATCAGACCAGCTATCAATAGAATATGACAACCAATCTGCAACAGGTGCATGGTGGACTGCTGCTGACGAAGGTGGTGGCGGGGGTGGAGCAGATACTTATTCATTCTCAGTAATTATGAGTAGCCTAACTGACACTTCTTGTGCAATAAACAAGCTCAGTAGCGAAAGTGTTGATCTGGGTATCAGTTCACGTATAGCAGCTACAGTTAGTAAAATGGCTAGTGCGGCTGGTTACGTCGACGGTTCTATAGATCAGGCTAGCGCGGTTAATAAAACTGCTAGCTATTCTGGAACTATGGGTCTATCCGCAACTATTTCAGGGCTATTCACTAGCACTGAGGGAGCTGCCGAGGTTTTCATTTTTAATGGCTCTATGGGGCTTGATGCGGGTTCATACGCGCAGCACAAAAAGTTAGGGAGATTAGACAGTTATACGTTTTTATCTGTTTCCAATTCTGGAATACACACTAAGACAGCCCATAACATAGCGACTGTTAATAATCTGGGTATTGGGGCTACAGTACAGTACGGAAAATACTCTTCAATTTCTAGTGCCCTGCACTTACGCGTAGACGACATAACATCTTTTACAAAACTCACTGATAATGCAGCCACACTATCATGGGCACTCGCAGTGTCAGGCAGCGTGTTCAACGAGGATAACGTGGTCAACGCATACAGTATGCGCATAGAGGGCACTTCAGTCGCCTCACTTGTAAAGTTTGGAGTGGGGGATGGCTACTTCGACGGGATGGCATTAAAGGTAATTAAGAGATTCGACGGTACTGTATTTGGTATAAATAAGCGATTTGATGGGGGATTCAAACAATGAGAGATTTACTTTCACAACACAGCGATAACAAATTCAGAACATCTATAACTGACGCTGCGGGCGCAATTGCCTCATCGTCATTGTTTACAAACGCTGAATATCTCATAGCACGTTCACACGGTGAGATACTCCTGCGACTGACGCTGGGGAACGGCATCGAGCGCGATGGTGATGATTTTGTCACAACTATTGATGATAGTCAGATAACCTTTAGGGGTAATTTTACTCATCAATTTGTCGTTTATGACGCCGCGGGGAATAAACTCCCTCCGGTATTTAATAACCCACTAACAATAACACAAACCTTAATTCAGGAGATAACATAATGGCACTAACAGATACAGCAAAACAGGAAGCCCTGAACGGTATAGTAATAGATGAGATCAAACTTCACAGTGCAGATCCAACCGCCGCCGGATCAGTAGGCCTTATTGCAGGAACACAAACAACAGTTGCATACTCTAGTGCTTCAGCAGGGACGCGTAGTTTGTCAACTACATACGCTATACCCATCGCTTTAGCCGGTCAAGTAGTAAGCCATTTCAGCCTATGGGGAGCAGGTACTCTTAAAGCGTACAAAGTTTTTGATAGTGCTGCCGAGACATACGCTAACGCTAATGGTACAGCTAATGTCACATCTGCTGACATAACGTTATCTGACGTAGTTTAGCACCTCTTAATTAGTGGTTTTTGTGGGGTGGGTCATTTGACCCACTAGTGACCCACCTACATTTAAATGCCCGGATCAGTTTCGGGCATTTTTGTTTGTGTCCCACTCCTGACCCACCTATTTTTACTGGTTTACACAGAATTATACTGAAAAGTACTGTTTGACCCACTTTGACCCTCAAATATACTTATGGGTGTTTTTATTAGTACGACTGTTACTGTATGATTTGTAACGATTTTATTTGGTATCCCCACCTGGAATCGAACCAAGATCTAAGCCTTAGGAGGGCTTACGGGTACATTTTAAGTGATTGTTTTAAAAGGGATTTGTTGTAGGCCCAAATGCTTTGACCCACTGTTGACCCACCTAGTAAAAATCTGTAGGATCGAGATCCCCTTTTTAACAGTAGATAAGTCATGGCCAGAATAAGAAAGCGCGGCGAGACGTACACGGTTGAAATTCGCAAGGGTAAATACAAGTATTCGCCGCTTGTGCGGTCATTCAAAAAGAAGACTGTAGCGGAATCTTGGGCTAAAAAAGTTGAGTTGGCAATGGACTCGGGCGAATTTATCGATCTTCGCACAGCAAAAGGGTATTTGCTAGCAGATTTAATCGACCGCTACGTGGATGAAATCGTCCCGACAAAAGCGGCCTCCACAATAGTAAGCGACACGATGCGCTTAACCCGTATAAAAACAGAGGTGGGCAAGGTTACGCTGGCGGCTGCCGACCTGCACTATTTCTACGCCTATTTCACTGGCATGTTAAAGAACAAGGTGCAGCGCAGCAAAGAGGGCAAGCTGTGGTCAACAGGTTACGTGCAGAAAAACATCAAAGACTTGATTAATGTGTTCCGAGTGTCCGAACGGTTATGGGGTATTACCCTGCCAGATGGAAATGCCCCGCGCGAGGCCATGCACCGAATGTCAGAAGCAGGATTGTTAGCGGGGGCAAATGTCGAACGGACATCTCGTTTGAGGGATGGCGAGTACGAAGCAATTCGCCGGTGCAAGTGCGAGGGTGGCCAAGTATTTCACCAGATGGCGGTGCTGCTGTTCATCGAAACTGGTATGAGGCGATCGGAGTTGTTCGGCATGAAGAAAAGCCTTATCGATTACAAGAACAGGGTCTACAAGCTGGACAAGCAAAAGACGGATAAGACCAGAACAAGGCAGAGAACGGGTCGAGATGTGCCACTCACTATTAGAGCGGCGGCTATCCTAAAGATTGTGTCGCGCATGAGTGATGATGGCGACAAATTGTGGCCATGGTCACATGTTGATACGATCAACCAAGGCACTAAATACTTGTTCAAGCGGCTAGGCATAAAAGATATTAGCCCACATGACTTGCGGCACGAGTTTGGCAGTTACCACTCAGACAGTGGCATGGATATTCGTTTGGTTGGCGCGGCCATGGGACATGCAGACCTCAAATCAACTAAGAGGTACACGCATCCCGATGCCCGTAAGATTGCTAATATGTTTACGCGGCGTTAAAAACAACCCTCGCATTTGACAGGTAAACGGCTACATCATACGCGAGTGCGACCCATTTACCTCCTATTTTTGCCACGGGGATCTGAAACGTTTCCCGTGATATTGCCTGCTGTATTGTAGTTTTTTTAACACCCAGTACCTCAGCTAAATTTTCCGTAGATAATACGGCACCATACTTCTCTGCTAGCGCATCTGCGGTAAATTTTACTTCTTGCATTGACTAGTGACTCCTCAGTCTCATTTCATTACTATTTATGCCATCGTCGCCACGCTCTGTTCCGGGCAACGTGTCAACTAGGTCTAGTGGTATCCAAGAAAGGTAGGGTTGTAGGATCATCTGAGCAACTTTATCCCCTTTACGCAGTTCAACAGTTTTGTCGCCTGTGTTTAGCAGCGAAATCATTACTTCGCCACGGTAGTCAGCGTCGACCACGCCAGCTAACACATCTAGCCCGTGTTTTGCCGCTAGCTTGCTGCGCGGCCAAATAAGTCCAACAAGACCTGGAGGGATGGCCATGGATAGACCTGTTTTTAACAGTGCTCTTTTTCCTGCGGGTATGTCAACGCTGTCGACCGTGCAGAGATCTAAACCTGCCGCATCTTCCGACCCTAGTGAGGGCGTTCGGGCGTCAGGGTGTACTTTCTTAATTCTAAGGCGCGGTGGTTGAAAGGCTTCGGTGTCCATAATGGATTCTTTGCTACTCATACTTATATACCTAATAGTAGTTACTGTTAATTGATCGCAAAAATAAAGGCTCCTAGGAGCCAAACATCACATCATGCGCGAGGGGTTTCATTATCTTGTGCTCTTTAGCATACTCTCTCAACATGGAGTAGTCGCCGCTGGCAGCGTATAGCGTACCGACAAGTAGAGACCAAGCATCTTCTTCAAACTCGTCGCGCATTATTGATATTCTTCGAACTAGTATGTCTCGAAGCGCATCATGCAGTGTTGCAGGCTCAAAAACTAATACGTCTGAAACATACCAATCTATTTTAGCTCTTTCTACTTCAGAGGTATCCTTGAGCCCTTCTCGCCAAATATATTTGAATGCGTTACCACATCCAAAATCTAGATGTCTTGAAAACTCTATGCACTGAACAGATCTACTTTTATAGTGTTTCGGGTTTCTTTTTTCTTCTAGCGTATTATTTGCTGGTGTCACAGTGTTCCCTTATTTAAAGTCCAGCAATATCGCCGACTACTTCTTAAATACCGCACCTTTTGATTCGGGGGGAATAACAGATATTATCGCGTCGATGTCGTCATTAACGTCGACTAAGTAATTTCTACCTCCGAACCAATGCGGCTCTTGCAGCTCCCATCCGTCCTCTGACAGATGTACACTTCCATAAACCGAGGGTTTCCCTGCTCTTTTATAAATTACGGTGTCTTCCTCACCGATACTTCGCTCTGGGTCCATCACTAAGAGCGATCCTCTTTTAAAAATATGGTTCGAGTAGTCAACTCTTACTAGGTAACATCCGCAATGCGGAACTAGTGATTTTACTGCTACAAAATCATTCTTTAATGGTTTGCCAGAGAGTGTCTGTTTGACCTCTAGCGTAACTGTACGTAAATCTTGCGAAGGTATTTCACCTTCTATACCAAACTCTGTTAAAGGTGTTCGCGTTAGTTGCGCAAACTTACTGATAAATTGCTCGTTTAAGGGAATTGCACCCCTCAAGTATTGGCTATATGCCGATTGATTCATGCCCATCGCTGCGGCAGCATTTGCTTGACTCGACTGCGATGTTTCTTTGTGCGAGTTCCATACGCTGTTTACTTTGCTTAAAACTTCATTACTAAAATTTGCCATAATATACACCCCGATGTTTAAATCTTCTTCCGTTGAAGATTCCTGTTTGAGGAATATATCAGTAAAAACTAACCGTTACTATGTATTTTAAGCGTTTAGCGTGTATTTACCTGTAGATAACTGTTTTATAGGGTGTTTAAAGGCTTTTTTGTCTACTCAAACTAGCCCACTTTGTGACAGTATAACAAACTAGGAATTATTCCTACTATTATTTAATATAAAAACCCATTTTTACTACTATTTTTTTGTAGTTTAATGCATTTTCTATGAAGTAGTTTTTGCTCACACCTTGCTGCCACTGTTTTGGGTCGAATAATATAACTGACTTAACGCCCTCATTGGTTCTTAACTCTTCACACCCGATAACAACACAAACACGCTCGTCGGCATCCTGTGCCTCCATTAGCCACATAAGCTGTAGGGCGGACAGGTTGGGCACTATTAACGTTGACTCGCGTTTGGGTAGAGCTTTTATTAATTTATGTTCAGACCACATCGGTGGGACGGCTCCTGTCTTGTCTCGGTAGAAACAATCGGGTACGCCACCTTCAAAACTATCGTTTATCTTCCAGCACCTAACATGCCTCGGGAGGTGTTTGTTGAGGGCTTTGGTGTAGGCTGCTTCGATCATGTTACTCTCCCAAAATTTAGGCATAAAAAAGACCGCCTATAAAGGCGGTCGAAAGTATTGCAGGACTTCTTTTTACGCGGCTTTGGCTTCTTTGTTACCGAAGAAAGCATTGTAGGCTGCTTGAGCCTTGCCGTACATTTCGTCAGGCGCTACAGCTACCAAGTCGATGGCGTAGTTGAAGAAGTTACCCGAGCTATTAGACTGCGAGATTACTTTTAACTGCCATACACAACCGTAACGTGGGTTGCCGAGGTCTTCCTGCTCTTGGATTTTGGTGTTCCAAATCTTAGAGATTTTCACCTTAGTTCCGGGCATGTCGAGTAGGGCGGTCGCTTTTGGCTCGCCGTCGTCGTTAAGAAGCAACACAAGATGCGTTGGATTCTCAGAGACATCGTAGTCAGCTTGGTTTAAGCCTTGGTCAGCTAGTGATGCTAAAGCTTCTGCTTCGGTATCGTACTGGCCTTCCATTCCGCCGCCTTGTTTGCGCTTTTTCCACACGACCGTTTTACGGGTAAAGTTGAGGTTGATGAGGAATACCGATGTAAACAACTCGTTGTTCACGGAATTCATGATCATGCCTGCTTGCGCACCTTGTACTTGTTCGGGCCCACCGGGCTGAACTTCAGGGTTTATCATTTGCAGTAATTTTAAGCGGGGGATTGCCATGTCATTGGCAGTAACAGAAGCGGAGCCTTGCCCTACATTTTCAGCGCGGGTCGCAACAGTGGTTTTTCCATCAAAAATGGCGGGGACAGATAATTCATTTTTCTTGGTCATGCATTTCTCACTATAAGTTAATGTGTCATTAGTTAGTAAAAACCACTCAGTAAAGAGTGGTTTTTGTCGTACTCACCCATAACAGTGACAAGCCGTTACGAGGTACTATATTAGCATTACTGCTAACATAAGATAGTAGTTCACTGTTATCTTTAGGCAGCTTTAGATGCCACAGAATCAGCGCGAACATTTAGTTTTCTAACGGTTACAGGCTCTAGCCCAGGAATTGAAATACCCGCTGCCAGCGCGTCCCTAAACGGCGCTCCGTTCACTTTGCGTTGGAATAGATAGAAGGCATCTGTTTCTTTTACATACGCGTACAGTGCGTCCCAGTCGGTCACTACGGGCTGTATCTCTTCTTTCATAGATACGGTGCCTATGCCCGCAAACTTGGCGGCTTCACCTACTTCTAGCTCCGCCTTGAGATTGTTCTCAATTGTCAGTTTTACCGCTTTTAAATCTTTGAGTCTTCCGGCTTCAATTTGGGATATTTCAGCACGAACGGCAAAGAGCCGATTAATCAGCTCCTTACGGTCTATCTTTATTTCATCCATATTACGCGACCTTTTTGGATAGTTGCTCTACGTTAGAAGTGTCGGTTACTTGACTGGTAACAAATTCCGCTAACTCATTAACCGCTTTGTCAAAGGCTTCAAGCTTTGCAACAGGGCTTTCGGCAAGCACCGCTTTAAGGCGCTTACAGGTAGGGTTATATTTGGCAATGTCATCGTAGTTGCCAGTATCCGCAGCGTGCTGAAGGTTAGACTTGGCTTCTTCAAGCTTGGTCTCAACTAGCGCACGGTCAGCGTCAAGGGTTTCAAGCACCTTCTGGGTAGTGCGAAGGTCCTTAATGATGGTGTTCAATTTAACTAAGTCGATAGTTTTAGCTGTAACGTTTAATGTGTTTAATGCAGTCATGATTTTGTCTCTCTATGGGTGATTTAAGCGGCTTGCGCCAGTTCTTTAAGGGTGTTGAGCAGGTCAAGCATTCTGACTTGTTTGCCCATTAGTTTTTCATACACGGTCTCTTCGACACTATTCGCGGCGGCGATATGTATGATTTCGGTTTTACGCACTTGTCCGGTACGGATAATGCGGTGGTTAAGTTGCTCGTAAAGGTCAGCGCGATAGTTAGGCGATGCCCAAATGATACGATTTGCGCGGGTGAGCGTTAGGCCGTGTCCAGCAGATTGGGGGTGTACAAACAATGTCTGTATTAGCCCTGCTTGGAACCGTTCAACAATACCTGAGCGTCTACTCGCTGGCACACTGCCATCGATTATTTCGTAGGTGATTTTGCGTTTCTTTGCCTCGGCTACAAGACCCTCTCGTTGGTGCGTCCAGTTGAATGCAACAAGTGAGTGGTCTGCTTCTTCGGCTAAGTCCATTACTAGCGCATAACGGTCAACGTGAACATTTCTTGCTTCGCCGTACTCGTCGTATAATGCGCCAGATAGAACCTGTAACAGTTTTTGCATCCTAGACCCTGCGTGGATAGCGGTAACTACCTCGCCTGAGTCTAGCGCCATGATTGATTGCTTTTTTAAGAACTCATACTGAGCGCGTAACTTGCTCGGCAAATCTACCAGCACTGTGCGGTAAGTCGTATCGGGCAGCTCGGCCACATCATTTAGCGTAACACGCGTCGTGATGTCAGATAATTGAAGGGAAACATGGTCGTTAGCACCTTCTTTATCGGTGAAATCCATGGCGCCCGGAGGTGCACCGGGTACAGGCCGTGCGTCGCAAACTTGCTGACGAAAACCGAAGAAGTTTTGGCCTAGCCGCTCGCCAGCATCTACTAGAAAAGCTAGATGCCATATGTCTGTAACGCTTTTTGGCGTCGGTGTGCCCGTCATAAGGCAGAACATTTCGACATGCTTTGCGACAGTTACCATGGCTTTTGAGCGTTTTGACGTACGGTTTCTAAAGGCATCGCCCTCGTCTATGATCACAACGTCAAAATCTTTGTACAACTCATTCTCCACGACCATTTTTACTGAGTCGTGGTTGGTTATTACCCACTGAGCTTTGCTATTAAAAGCTTTTAATTTCTTGGACATACTCCCAGAGGCTATGGCTACAGTTGTCTGCGGCCATCCGAACGCTAAGTCTTTACCCCATGCTGGCTCTAAAATAGTCAACGGAGCAAAAACTAACACTCTTTTGCCAGGAAAGTGACGCTGAACTGCGAGGACACAAGACAGGGTCTTGCCCGTCCCGCAGCCGTCGAAGTTTAATACGCGTTTCTTAGTGCCGAACATGTCGGCGAACTTACTTTGGTGCGCTCTAGGTGTGAACATTATTCCTCCAGAGTTTTATAAATGTCTGAGTCGCAAGCACCATTACCGTAGGGTTTGCCCTTCGCATTTTTATTGCTGCCGTAACTGCAAAATCTACAAGAATGCAAATTAGCACTGGCTGTGAAGCCGTCTTTTGGTGTCATCGTCATCTGCTGGCCACGTGAGTGGTAGCGAGGCAGTAGGATGTTGAGCTGACGGCGGTTAAACATGCGTACGGTGGTCACGCCTTGGTCTAGGTACCAGAACTCAACTTGAAAAATGTCGAGGTCGGGGTAGCGGTGCATAGCGTGCAATGCGTAGCACAAACCTTGGTCAGCGTGCTTCATTTCATTGCCAAATTTTTGACCAGTTTTATAGTCAATAATCCGGCACGAGTGTTCATTTTCCATGACAAAGCCATCAAGTGCTGCTTTGCCCCAAATCTCCTCGTCTGACCATTCACAGGGCGACCAGTCTTTGCGTATGCCCCACTTATCCTCAAGGGATACTTTGCCATCGCGGAAATCTTTCTTGAGTTGCACGAACTGGTCGCTAAAGGCATCCATTTTACTCTTGTTATCAGATGGTAGTTCGCCTTTCTCACCGCGTACCCATAGCTCACAGCCATCGTGAAACTCGCTACCCCGAGAGGCCGCTGGACCAGATTCTTGGGGTATTTTCTTTACTTTATTTAGAAAGGTATACTGCTTACAATTCTCGTGTGATTTAAGGCCAGAGAACGACCATGTGGGCACGGGGCCTACTTCAAAATGTACGTCGACTTCGCCCTTTGCGGGGTCTTTTTCTTTAGCTTTATTTAGCGAGGCTGTTAGATCCTTCATGCTTTTGGCTTTGGGTGCTACAGCAGCAGGGACGAGTACGCCCTCTACCGCTTTTTGCCCCGTATCAGCGGCTTTTTTATTGAGTACGGCTTTTAAGTCCATAATGACCTCCTAATCTTGGAGCGTTCTGAGTGCATCGGCCATTTCTTTGGCTTTACGCTCGTCGTCGCTCTCAGTATTTTGATTAATGCTGCTCACGTTTCCGCGAGGCAACAGATTATTTTTTGTTAACTCGGCTAGAGCATCGGTGTCTCTGTAGACCCACTCGACTTCTACGCAGTAGGGTCGGGTAGTCAGTTTTGCTGTATGGCCAACTGGGGTGGTGACTCGTTTGACTTTAGCCTCATGGGTACCCATCATCCGCCCGAACGCGTTATCAGATATATCTTTGCCAGCTAGGTAGCTGTATAAGGCACGCAGGTCATCTTTGTGTAAGTAACAAGCTCTGCCCGTATTGACGTGTTGAAGGTTGGCGGTGATGAACGTTTTAGACCTTGATATCTTGTACTGCTCGTTGGGGTCTAAGTTGGCGGATGGTTTGTCGAGTATTCCAGCGAATGCCTCGAAATTGCCTTCCATGAGGTTGACGAAGAACTTGTCTGATGCGGAACGGCTCGCTTCTTGTGCGTCTTTGCGTGCTGAATTCTCTAGCACTGTAGATGCCTGTCCTTTGTTCACTTTGAACGAGAACAGATACCGCGCGAACGAGGTTAGTTCGCTTGATATAAGCTCGTTTGTCTCATCTCGGTACTTTTTAAGGTACTCCAATCGGGCTTCTAGCGTCCGCATCTGGCGGGGTGCAACTGTTATCCGTCGCTTGTCGCTTGCTGGCATTCCATCCATTTCGTTGGTTGCAAATATAAAGTTTACGCGCTGTGTTACGGGGCGCTGCACGGCTTGCATATCTCGCAGCATCATCGTCGGCTCGGTGATCATGTTTCTCAACATGCCTTCTGTTTTTGCCGCGCTGTTGGTCCCCTTGATGTTGAACTCGTCAACCATCAGGATGAACACATCTTCCATCCACGCATTGAACTGGTCATCAGCTATACCTTGCAAGGTGTTCTGCGCTGTGTAGCCTTGCCCAAACAACTGGCGAAGTACCATTTTAAAGAACAGACCTTTACCCGTACCCTCAGTGCCGTGCAGCATCCACGCTGTTTCGGCTTTGTTTTTAAACTGAAATATAAAGGCCAGCCAGTTAATAAAATGCTCGAAACAATCTAGGTCGTCGCCGAGCATATTTAGTATTATTTCTGATATGACAGGTGCATCTAAGTGCAGTAGCCAAGCGTTGCCATAAGATGATTCCAGAGGAAATATATGCCCCGTCTTATCCTTCATATACATGGAGGGCTTGAATCTATTTAGGAACTGCTTGTCGCCAATCGAGAAAACAGTGCGCTCCTCGTCCGGGTGATTTACTATGTGAACCGCTGGTACCGGGTCAGGTACCATTTGGCCGTAGTGTTTCATCCACTCGCCAGCTACTACCGGATTCTTGCGCTTTTTTATCTCAACAATGTCATCGGTTTTTATATCTAACTCTACTGTGAAGTAGTTGTCGGATTCTTGGTCGATGAACATCGTCCTAGATACATGTGCTGTTACACCTGTTTCTGCGTTAACAGTAGGAGTGTATCCCCCGCCGAAACGCTCGATGTGCGCTGCGTATGCTTCGCCATCCCATGCCTTGAACAGCGTCGGGACTTCATCTGGTGAGAAGCAATACATAACTTCAGGGTTGGTTAAAGTCACCCAGTAGGCGTTGCTCTTACTGTTCCCTATGTTGTATCGAACAAACTCACTGTCTTCATAGGCTAGACTGAACCTAGCAGGTGGCGGATTGGCCACGACGCTTACTTCGCGCCCATCAACATTGATACGCTTGAACTTCGGTTTGAATGCAGTCAGTCCAGCACGTTTTTGCTTATCTTTTAGCACTTCGCTTTTGCGTTCGTTGACAAAATCAGTGATGTCATCAATCCGCTCTAGCTCGGCATGTAGGTCTAAAAGAGGCTCGCTTTTATTAACTAGCGCAAAACGTTGCTTGTCATTCTTAAAAGGATTTTTGCCAGTAGGACCAAACATAGGCGGTGCTATATATATAACTCTGGCTGGCTCTGCTAGGCACGGGTCGACGACTGATTTGATTTTCATCTTGCTGGGCGTTAGCTTTAGCTTTTCGTATATTTCATTCTGCGTGAAATTTAACGAGGTCAAATAGTGTTTGAGAGCGCGGGGGTCAACCGCTTCTTTGAGTAGGAAGTGAATGTGCACGCTGCACTCTTCATCGTAAAGCCCAAAAGAACTGGAGGCCAAAGCTACATAGCTAACTTTCTGGAGGGCGGGGGGCATGAACGAGATGACTTTTTCTGCCACTTTTTTGACAGAGGCCGTGGTAGCTTTGCCCTTGTCTATCGCTTTTAAACCGTCTATTTTTAGCCCATCGATGTCTAGCACCATGAACTGTGTTTTTAGTGTCTTGTCGGTTAGTCCGCGTCTTGATTCGTTAACCAATTCGCGTTGGAACATACCTTTGTAAAGCGCGTGTCCCTGACCAGCGTGCGCTGATAGTAAGTCGACGTATCTGGGTAACCCCTCGGTTTCTACATCGAACTCTTCTAGCATTGTTGTCATTCTAAACGCCATGGGGTAGGAGCGGTTTGACCCGTCTGCTAGCCCTATGGTTTTGGCCATTGCACCGACTTTTTTGTCGGCGGCTATAAAGTGCAATTTCATACGTTATACCCTCTTGTTTATCTGGTCACGTGTATGGTCGTGCTCGCAATCTTTGTCACAAAATAATTGGTGAGTCTCCACGGGGGAGAGGCAGAAATAGCAAACACCTTTGGGTTGCTTGTTAAATTTTTTACTTTTTGTTCGGCTAACGGCGGCTGCTACCGTTAGTTCGATCAGGTCTTGCGCGTCATCGGCAATATCAGCCATTCGCTTTCCTTATTATTAGTGTAGAACTTATCACTATAACAGTTACTACTATTTACGGGTAGCGTAATGACGCGCCCCTCTTTTTTTGCTCTGTCAAATATTCTTGGTAATCTACTACCGCTACCTCCCATGATTCTTTTCTTAGTAAGAATGATTTGTCTTTTATTCTTTCTTTATTGTTTATCCAGAACTTAGTAAACGATAGGGGGTCAGCGCCCATTATGCTGCTGCCCTAAACAAGTCAGATGAAATGATACGACCTACGCGTGCTTCGCGGGACTGTACGATTGCTGCGGAGTTGTCCATGCTTGCACCTTTAATCTCGTAGTGCGTTGACCAAAAAGTCAGTGCATTGAAAAGTGCCCACATGCTGCCACCTAACTTGTGCTTTTCATCTAGCCAAAAGTCGGCTAAATCAGAGCGTAGTGAGTCAGATTCACCTGCTAACTTGTTGATGACGGCTTGTGCTTGTAAGTTGCTGCATGGTGTATTTGCCCAGTGTTTCCACTGCTCGCCTACTTGGAAGAAGTTGTTGAGGGTGGACGCCATTCGATTGGTAATCTCAGGCGAGCTGAACCCGCTAGAGTGGCGACTTGTGTAGTTTCCGATACTGTCACCTACAATCATGCCGTTTGCGCATACAATGCGGTAACCGCCCATACATATGCGTAGATTCGTGCTGCCGTCGTAGGAATTGATGACATTTACACGCAATTGGGTGATATCACCGTCGTTAATTTTTATTTCATGCGCCGGGAACACGTACGAACGTATCGTTCTCCCCCCGGCGTAGGCGGTTTGGTCTACGACACGCATTCCATCGGTGTCTAAGCCTTCAGTTTTGCGTAATATTTTGTCAACGGATCCGAACACATCCTCATTCTTGATTAGTGTGTAGCGACTACCGTGTACTTTGAGAATTTTGTTGGTGTCTTTGCGGACAACTGCTTGGAATCCGCAATCTTTAATACCTGTTAAGCTTTCTAGAGGAACCATCTCCACTGGGAAGAAAATGTCTGCTACTTCTTTAGGCGCTGTGGCTCTGAAATCTCGTTCAACTGCCAAATTACCTACATCTGTTACTGCGCTTTTTATAGTTGGCGGCAGGTTAAAGGCTAATATATTGGTCATGGGTGTTTTCCTAAAAGTTAATTCGTGCTTGGATATCTACGCACGCTTTTAAAGCTTGCTTCGATGTGGTTTTGTACTCGCCGCGGTACACCTCAGTGCCATCTATTTCTAGGATTGGCAGGTAACCAAGGCTGGGCACATGGCGGATAATAATGTCGGTCATAATCTTTGCTCCGATTCGCCGAGGTCGCATACTGGGCAGTCTAAAATGTCGACTGCTAGCTGTGTACCGTCGGGCAGGGTTGAGTTATTTTGCTGTAGGCTAGGGCGTAAGAAGCTCTTGCACTTTAAACACTTTCTGTTGTTGGTTTCCTCGCGGTCACCAGCGCCGTATGTCGGGTCTTCATTCACAAACACGATGTGCTTGTGCATGCTTTCTTCTATCCGCATCTGCACATGTTTCTGTGCTTTTTTCAGGCTCGTGAAGACCATCGGCTCCCCGCCATCCATGAGTGCTTGGGGCTCTTGGCCTTCGATGTCTAACAACACAACCGTTGGTTTACTCGCTGCGTAGTGATTCGGTCTCATAGATTGTCCTCTTTTAGTTGCTTTATTTTTTGTGTGTGTTTTTGAAGCTGGGCGCACAACATCTCATTTAGTTTGCCGTACATACCAAGGCGATCCTCTAGCCACTTTATTCTCCCTTCCATCCATTTTATTCTTTTGTCACTTACTGTACTCACGGGCATAACCTCCTTCATTCGCTAGTGGTATGTCTTCGCCCCATGGCGGCGGCTTAGACATGCAGGACTGCATCTCTTGGAAGGCATAATCTGCATCTGTGAACTTAACAGCTGCTAAAATTTCATCGTGAACGCTGCCCATCACCCAACCGTAACCTTCGCGTTGGAGTGTATTTTCTACTTGTACAATCTGCTCGGCCATCACATCGCGAGCTGTGGCTTGTGCTAAATTCTCGATGAGTAAGCCATGCCACATACCTTTGGGTACTGCGTTGCCGAAACGGTCTGTCTTGTCTGAGTCGAAAATGGCACGCTGCTGATACCCATTTTGTGTCTCGGAGCCTTCATACCTGGCATTGGGGTATTTTAGGAATCGACCACTTGGCAGCTCGATGGAATCTTTGCGGGCTATAAACGTACCGTCTGGCCCAAATGCCAACTCGCCACCCATTACTATGATCCCCTCTACGTTGTTGGACAGGAATCTCCACATCTTGACGACCATCGGATGCTTCTGCTCATATGCGTGCTTTACTTTTTTACAGTAGTCATCGTCTTTGAACATCGGGTCCATACCCAGTGCGCCGCTGGCTAGATAGTCTTGGAAGCCAGACCAGCCCATAGCGAAACCTAGACCTAATCCCATTACTTTACCCATCTGGCGCTCGTCTTTGTCAGCAGATTTAGTCAATGCTCTGCCAAACAAAGGGGACGCAACATCGCAGTAATAGTCATACTTGAGAGGGTCTTTTGAGTCCATATGGTCAGTGGAAGCCATCTGGTCTAAGATGTCCTGCTGCCCACAAATCCACATGTTGACGCGGACTTCAATATTCGATAAATCGCATACTGCAATCTGATGACCTGGAGGGGCTAACATTGATAAACGATGCTTTCCGCCTCGGGTGTTGTTCTGCTGGTTAACTTTCTGACCGCCTGACCATCGGCCAGTCTGTTTGGCGCCAAAATAGTTAAGGAAGAAAGGCATATCTGCCTGTTCGAAACCTTCGTCGTGGAACTTATCTGCGACATCTATCATTCTTGTTGCCCTAGACGCAGATATGGTCGATTTCACCGTGTCCCTTGCTTTGAATATCGCAGCAAGCTGAGGGTGTTTAATCTGGGCTTTTATGTATGGAGGGTCGTCCTTGCCAAGGGCGGGCGCTAGTAGCCCTGTTGTGGGTGATACTTTTAGCGGCACCTCCATTCCTAATTTCTCCAGTAATTCAGCGTACTGGGGATTGGATGAGAATGTTTTATCAGTACACGTAAGTCCATACATGTCAGCCACTTCTTTTGCTGCGGCTAATACCCACTTCTTTTTCAGATCCTCATCCGCAAGCACCTCCTCCAACAGCTCGCGCGCAATCATGAACTGGGGCTCTACTGCTCCGCGTGCATTTATGTTCATCAATACTAGTTCGTGGGACAGCCTTAGACTGACAATGTCAGGCACGTACTTCAGGAATAGATTGCGACATAAATTCACATCCTGAATGCAATATTTTTCGAGTGCTTGGTGCTGCTCGGATGTGATGTATGGGTATGAAATACCGTCTACATCGGCTAGCTCTTCGCCACCTTTGTTCAATCTCTCATCATTAGGCCACATATCTAAACATGCAGCTTTCAATGACGATGAACGGTCACTGTGGAGTAGGGTGCGCATCATCTTGGTACAGAAATATGCATCCCAATTTAGGCGCTGCGTCCAGTTGGATATAGATGCATCAAACTGGACGTTGTGAGCGACAACACCTATACGTTCACCCTGTTCTCGGCGTGCTTTGTACTCGTCGATTAGTGCTTGGACTTCGTCAGCCTCGTGCACATACTCAACCGGCGACATGTCCTCCGCTACGCCTAAGCCGGTGACATGGAACCGGCCTTGGGGGTCTAAAATGTACTCAGCGTACGTCTTGGATTTTAGCGAAAAGCTTTTTGTCCCATTGTTAGCTTTTGATTTGTAGAACGTCTCGTAATCTAAGAAGACTAGGGTGTCGAGGTTGAACATCTTCTTGATATAAGCAATTGTCGTCTCGTTTAGGTTCATTTTATGCTGCCAATATTTGATCAATGGATACGCCGTGGTACTCGACGAAATTATCATTTGGTACAAACTGTTCTAGCTCTGGAGATTGCGCCAACAAATCTTTGAGTGACGTGAATCCACCTAGATAGGTGAGAAGCTTGTCTTTTTGAGTAGTCGAAAAGTCTTCTAACGCTCGCTCTCTGCCAACGATGTTGACTATCTTGTTGTACAAGGCTCCGCTAAATACAGGGTTGATGAACTTATCAGCGCCGTGCTTCATGATGTCGGGCATACATCTTGGCGTGTGCAATGAGAATAGAAACGGCTCGTCACTAAACTCATCTATCGTTATTGCCTGAAACACCGGGAGCAGACCGGGCTTTGCGTGTGGGTCGTCATGGAATGTGAATTCCATTTTTAAGACATCAATGATTTGGTTAGTCGCTTCTTCGCGGTCTAACTCTAATAAGATGAACTCTTTTATATTGTTTTCGGTTACTACTGCTTGTGCGATGGTATCTCTCATTAGCTGTGACATACGCGTGCCTTTTTTGAGTGTTTTCACGGGGTTCTCCTTCATGTATTGTTGAATTCTTTCTTCATGGTAGTGGGTCATAATAATCTCTTTATTAGTAACTGTTATTTCTAGGCGGCAGAACGCAAGGCAAGCAGCGCTGCATAGTGTCGTTCTGCTCTTGCGCTTATTTTTAACCTACTGAGGATGCACTGCATTGCTTTAGGGCTAATATCGTAATGATTACCTATTTCTGCCACCGTTTTCGTTATGAGCATTTTCCGTATTAAAGGTTTTTCGATTAACCAGTCGCGCTGGTGTTTTCTCGGTGCGTGCTGAACTATGTTGGCTCGCTTTAATCGCTGGTACATGGTTGACGCCGTAACGTCTTCTGCATCTGCCAGCATTTTTACAGTACAGCCTTGGGCCATCATGTATATCAGGCGTTCTTTTATCTTTGGTAGCATAGGTTTAGGTGATGCCATTACTTGTCTCCTGTGTTTGGGTTGGGTCGAATGCCCCTAGATTGGTTAATACATCGAATGCTTCGGACTCCCTCCATACTTTGATGAACGGTGTGCCAATCCAGCCATAGTTAACCAGGTGTTTTTTGTTGAAATTTTTTCCTAGAGCTGCGTGTTTTTCGTTTAGTATGTCAACCAGCTCTGATTGCAGGCATTCTTTGTCGACTTGAATTTCTTCAGCCTTCATGTATTTCTGATTATTACTGTCTATACCTAGAACAGCGATTAAAACCGACCATTTGTGTCGTAGTGTCGATAGCCGCGTAGCGGTTAGTATTGATGGGTCTGTTACTCTGTGTGTGCGTAAATCAATCATCCTGCAACCATCGCTGCCAGTTACAAAACCAACTGCTGAGTTCTTTAGTGCTAGCTTTGCTTCGAGGTACACATTTTTTCTGGGGTTATATTTTTTTGTCCTTTTCACTCTTGCTCCTTTGGCGCATTGTCTAAAATCTTTTGGTTAGTCACCACTCTTGCTCCTATTGTGCTGGTGTCTTACATCTCTAGCTTTAAGGCCATTTCTGTACAGCATATTTGCAAATTGTTGGTAATCTAAACCCATGTTTTTAGCCATCTGGCGGATAGGGACTTTGGATATCATGGCTTCGATGGCCAATGGCTCTAGCTGTTTGAAGTGGTAGTAACCGTATTTCTTCATTTGTTGCACTCCAGACAAGTTGAGGTCGTAAAAATGCCGTCTTCATCACAGTCATAATCTAGGGCTAACTCTTCCCCGCAATCTTCGCATTCAGGTGGTTGCGTATAGAATGGACTGCGAGGGTCAGTTGAATCAGCGGGCATTCCCGCAGGATAGTTCATGGCTAATCTATCTCAGCTAGGTAACCATGGCATCGCAACATCTTGGTGATGCGCTCTCTCTTACACTGGAACTCAATAGCTAAACGCTCTACTGTCCATAACTCTTTGCTGAAGAGCTTGATGCAGCGTGCTTTATCTTGGTATTCCCATTGATTGCGTTTGTTTGTGGTGTTGTTGAAATACATGGCCATTACACTCCTCCAAATATGGCTACGGCTAAGACGAAGAACATCGTCAGTGCGGCGGCTGCTAACAGCTCACCTAGCCAGAACGAGGGCGGTTTAGCCTTTCGTTTTATGGGGCGGTACTGCATGTCTTCATCCATTTGTTTCTTCATGCTACTTCCAGCCAATCTATTGCCATTGCTAATTTGGCGTACATTAATGCTACTTCGTGTGAAATGGGGGGCCACAGGGACGCAACAAGCTGTTCGTCTTTAATCAGTAGCAAGTTGCCTATTCTATCCAATGCTGAATTTTCTATCTCGTGGAAGGATATCGATATGCCAGAACTGCCTTCTGAGTTCACACGTAGCCAGAAGCACGACTCGCCTCTGTCTAGCTGCATTTCCGTAAGTTTTGCTTTCGTTTGTGTCATTGTTTACATCCCTATTAAGATTATGGCGGTTACCGCGCAGATATATGCGATGACTACTGCGGCGTTTAGCGGGTCGAAGTCGCTGCGTCTTCTACGTTTACTCATGTGTTTTACCTAGTAGTTGACGAGAGGGTATATATAGTAGTAACTGTTAATACTATAGTCAATAACAGTTACTACTATTACTGGTACTACCACCAAGCTGTGTAGTAGACGGAATTTCCACCTTTAATAGCTTCACGTGCTTTAACCACGAACTGCATGTCTTCTTCATTTGTATCGCGGGTCGGTGGGAAATCGCCGAAAAAGAAACCTTTTGTTTCGGGCAACGTCCATTCATTAATAGCGGTTTCTAATTCATTTAAGTCATCTAGATTTAGACAGACATTTTCGCAGTTGAAATCTGCGGGGTGATTAACAACACCTTTTTGTATAGCTAATTGGGTCATCCAACCGTGGAGCGCTGCATGTTTTCTCCAGTATTGGAGTTCCTTTTGTGTCTTGTTCTCATCTACTGCATAGGCATTCATATCTAGTCCCATAAGGGGTACTCCTTTTACATGTGGTTAAAACGGTACGCTGTCTTCATCGAAGTCATCAAACTTGACAGCATCCATATCCGCAACGGGCGGCGGGGTGTTTAGCTTATGCACATTGGTGGGTGTGCTCGTTTTAAATGTATTGGATTTACTGAAGTTCGGAATGGGTGACTCGCCCGTCTTTGAGATGTACATACATACAGTCTCACCGACTAAGTCATCAGGGCCAGTGATGGACATTACTGACAGAGACTGGATTAAGTCCCAGTACTTTGCTTCCCACATCAACTGGCCTTTGGACTTTTGCGCTTCCTCCGTTTTTTCGGGTGCCTTGTGAAAGTTGATGTGATAGTACTGATTTACCCGGCGCCCATCATGGCTTCGCTTCACTTGAAAACTGACGAACGGGTTGCCGCGTGTGTTCAACTTTGCGGCAGTTATCTCGACTAGATAATGGCCTCTGTCGAAATATGGACCGTCATTTGCGCTGTTTTGTGGCTTAGTCGGCGCCCACGGGTTTGCTACGATTGGTAGCTCAATTGCTACGATTTCTTCTTTTTTGGCTGCTGCTTTAGACATGTTTATCTCTCTTTTAGTCTGATTGGTGGATTTATGTACAAAGTGTCATACAATATTGAAAGGGTGTCGGGCATTGTTAAATAATGCCCGACATTTGGAAACTGGCTTGTACGTCATACGTGGCGGTTGATGTAGGAAGTCAAGCGAAACACGTATGCTTTTGGTGAGTCTTTTACGTAACGCCCGCCCTATAAGCGCTGCGGAGCAGCGCGTGTCTCTTTGTCATACTTGTCATAGTATTTACTCTATATTCCTAATAGAGAATAAAAGAGTATGTATATATATTTAACGTTTAAACGTTTTGTATATATAGAGTAGGTAGGATATTGCCCGACTTTTTGGACAAGTATGACAATCTGCGCTGTAGGCCACGTAGATAAAGGTAATGTTGAAAATAGTAATGCCCGACATTTTGGGAATAATGCCCGACACACCCTAAATATTCCCCGACACATCTCGCTGCAACTACTAGAGGTCGATTAATATATGAGCAAATGTATACGTTGAACTACATTTACTGTCACTGGTCGTACCAG
>Ga0208643_1000074_pt1 | contig 60332 bp, 83 predicted proteins | sample VirMetDEL_Nov_12_FD_184516 | JGI IMG/M metagenome (GOLD analysis project Ga0208643, IMG submission 184516) | Aqueous microbial communities from the Delaware River and Bay under freshwater to marine salinity gradient to study organic matter... | ecosystem: Environmental > Aquatic > Marine >...
ATGACCCAAAAGAGGTAAGGCGTTTGCAAGATGAGCAAGCACGATATGAATATAATTTTTTGCCAGAAAATCTTATTGAACGACACAATCTTTTAGCTTAACGGAGAATAATAATGGCTAATACATACACATGGGAATTTGTACAACTAGATACAGCACCTACAGAGGGTTCGCTGAGTGATGTAGTTAAATCTATACACTGGCGTATTACTGGAGTAAGTGACACAAGAACCCCAAATAATTCTACGTCAATCTATGGGCAGGCAACTATAGGTGCTGCAGATGCAGACAGTTTTACAGCTTTTAATAGCTTGACTAAAGATTGGTGTAAGACGCAGGTGCTTGCAGCTTTAGATAAAACAGAAGCAGAGCTAAAGACTGATATAGATACACAATTAACAGAATTAGACACGCCTACTAGCGTGGGTAAACTACCGTCATCTTGGTAACGGAGAAGTAGCATGACTGAAGAAGCAAACGTAATTAGCATTGACGGCACAGACTATACTGAGTCTGATTTATCAGATAGACAAAGGTATTTAGTTCACCATATAAAAGAACTGCAAAGTGAAGTAGCGGGTAAGAAGTTTGACTTAGAGCGACTAGAAGCTGCTATGACGCACTTCACTAATATGCTAATAGCCGAAGTCAAAGAACAGTATAAGTTTGAAAACGGCGAGAGCTTTGGAAATGATGCAACCAATTAACGATTTAGACAGGCGTGTTACGGTTATGGAAGTTCAGATGGAAGAGCGTTGGAAAGAAGCTATACTGCGTATTAAACGTATAGAGTTTATTATGATTACAGGCGCTGGATCGGTTATTGTGTTACTAGCTGGAATTGCTTGGAAAATATAACTATGTCAAATCCGTACACAGATGCACTAGCACAATCAAATATTCAGAACACCGGAATAACCGGGTTAATGCTGCGTGATTTTATTAATCAAGCTCAACCAACTAGCCAAGCCGATGCTTTAGCAAAGCTAGAAAATTATTCGGCTAACCCTGGAGCAAAAGGTTTTATTCAAAGACAGTTATCTGCTCCGGAATACACGCTAGAAGGTATTCAAAGTTTAAATCAAACACGCGCAGATCGAGAAGCTGAATACGCCAGGAAAGCAGAAAAAGGTTTTTTTAACACGGGTGACTACACGGTTTTTTCTGATAAACCTTTGTGGGAAACTTATGGGTTTATGACGCCAGGTGCTGAATATGTTCGCATGGGTCAATTTAATGCTAAAAACCTACCGTTTAGCTCTCCTGGGGTGGGTATAGCTAACACAGGCGTGACTAGCGAAAACATTTTTCCGACATTGCAAAACTTATACAACCAGTACGGTCAGTACGAAGACGCTGGTTTTGAGGGCGGCAATAAGATGGGCGGTAATAAATCTAACTGGGGAGCGTTAAGGTCTTTTGCTACCGGCGACAGGGGAGAGTTTCAAAGCGCGATTAATGCGCCGTATGGTTCTGTAGATGCACTTAAAACGTATTTGGATACGGGCGAGATCACAAAAGATTTTAACCCTGAATTTGCTTTACAAGCTTATGATTATGCCCAGAGAGAAACTGCGCGACAGCAACAAAGAAAGAAAGGCAGTCTTTTCCAACAAGCCGGTGGTATTTTTGCTGATTACATAGCGCCAATAATGATTGCTTTTGGAGATCCTGTTACAAAATCTATAGGCATTGCTGCCCAAGCAGGAGCGGGAGCCGCTAGAGGCCAAAGTCTTGGTGACATAGCAGCTAATGCAGGGCAATCGTATTTGATGTCAGGTATGCCAGCCGGATCTCTTACTAATACACAAGCTGCTGCTTTAAGCGCAGGAATTACCGGAGCTCGTGGTGGTGATTTAGGTGATATAGCTAGAACTGGAGTAGGAACATATTTTGGAAGAGAAGGTGCTGATGCTGTTGCCGCAGCAAAAGCAGGTGGAAAAGGAATTATAGGACAAGGCGCAGCAGGAACGTCATCTGCATTAAAAAATGTAGGGGCTAACATACTTCTTGACACAATAGATCCTCCAGAAGGACAAAGCGTGGCTGAAAGTGCAGCAACGGATAGCTATACTACTGGAACAGGTAGTGGCACTATTGGCATGGACGCGGCAGGAAACCCAATAAATACAGGTGGACAGCAAACATATCAATCTATTGACCCTACTGTATACAGAGGAATTGGAGCGTTAGGTTCTTCATTTAAAAATATTTACGAAAGAGGGCTTGCCTAATGCCTTTAGCTAAAGTGGTTTTTAAGCCGGGTATTAATAGAGAAACAACTTCTTACGGCAATGACCAAGGATGGTTTGATTCTAGTTTAATTCGTTTTAGAAAAGGACGGCCTGAAAAAATGGGTGGGTGGTCCAAGTTATCTGGAACTGCGTTAGAAGGACAAGCTCGTTCTTTGCATACATGGGCAGCGTTAGACGGCTCAAAATACTTAGGTATTGGAACAGAGTCTAAGCTTTACGTAGAAGAAGGTGCTGTGTATTACGATTTAACTCCCGTTCGAGCAACAACTTCTTTGGGAGCCAATCCTTTTACAACGGGCAGCGCTGGTTCAGGGACAATTACTGTAACGGCCACGGGCCATGGGGCTCAGACCGGAGATTTTGTTACCTTTAGCGGAGCGGCAACAACAGACGGTGTTACAGCGGCTCAACTTAATACCGAGCTTAAAATTACAGTTATTAACAGCAACAGCTACACGGTTAGCACTGCTGGCAGCGCTTCTTCTGGAACAACGGCTGGAGGAGGGAGTTCTGTAGTAGCTGAATACCAGCTCACTACTGGATTAACCACCTACGTGCAAGGCACTGGGTTTGGAGCGGGTCTTTGGGGCGGAACAACCAGTGGCGTATCTGAAACTACTTTAGCAAGCGATCTAACAGATTCAGCAACTTCTGTGGTGTTAACTAGTGCTAGTAATTTTGAAACGGTAGCCGACACTCTAAACGGTGCTATCACTATTAATTCTTCGGTTTTGATACTAGACGATGCCAGCAGCTTTCCTAGTGAAGGAACGGTTCTTATTGGCAGTGAAAAAATAGATTACACCGGAACAACAGCAACTACAATTATTGGGCTTACACGAGGCGTTGACGGAACAACGGTTGCCGCAGGAGCGGATGGAGCCGCAGTTACTTTTGTTGGTTTAATAAGGGTGGGAGAGGAATTAATCCAATACACTGGTAAAAGCACTAACACATTGAATGCCGGAGTAGTTAGGGGTGTCAGAGGCACAACTGCAGCTGCTCACACCGCAGGAGTTGTTGTAGCGGAAGCTAATACTTTTATCGGTTGGGGCGAAGCTGCTCAAACAACGGCAAATTCTGTAAGTCAGCTAAGGCTTTGGAGACAAGATAATTGGGGTGAAGATTTAATTTTTAATGTTTTTGATGGCGCACCGTTTTATTGGGACAAGACTTTAGGTCTAAACTTTAGGGCTACTGCCCTTTCTGCTCAAACAGGGGCATCAAATACTCCTACGATTACTAGGCAGATAATGGTGTCAGGCGCTGATAGGCATGTTATTTGTTTTGGTTGTAACTCGCTTGGAGAAACCGCTCAAGATTTATTGTTGATTCGTTGGTCAAATCAAGAAGATCCTTTTGATTGGACACCAACAGCAACCAACACATCTGGAGATCAAAGACTGTCCTCTGGTTCTGAGATTATTGCTGCGGTTAAAACAAGGGCAGAAATATTAATTTGGACTGATGTTGGCTTGCATTCTATGCGGTTTGTTGGTCCTCCGTTAACTTTTGGCTTTTCTTTAGTAGCTAACGGCATTTCTATAATATCGCCTAACGCGGTAGTTTCTGTGGGAGACAGAGTGTTTTGGATGGCTAGAGAAAACTTCTATGCTTACACAGGTAAGGTCGATAATGTTCCTTGTACTGTGCTTAGATATGTTTTTGATGACATTAATCTATCTCAATCATTTAAGTTTTTTGCCGCATCTAACAGGATGTTTAACGAAATTATTTGGTTTTATGTTTCTTCTGACGCAGAAGAAATAGACCGATACGCAAAATTTAACTATTTAGAGGGAACCTGGGACATTGGTTCCTTGTCTCGAACTGCTTGGATTGATTACGGTGTTAACGAGTACCCAAGGGCAGGGGGTACGGCAGGGGGTTTAAATTACATATACAATCACGAACTAGGGAACACTGACGATGGGTCTGCCATGACATCGTTTATTGAGTCAGCCGATTTTGACTTAGACCCGGCAGGTGAGCAGTTTATGTTTTTAACTAGACTCATACCAGACATAGACATAACTACTGATACAGCTGCTACGGTTGATTACATTATTAAAACCAGAGATTACCCTGGAGATACGCTGACTACTAACTCAACAAATACAATTAGCAGTACAACTCAACAAGCTTTTTTAAGGGCCAGAGCTCGGCAAGCCGCTGTTAGAATTCAAAGTTCTACAACCGATATTGCATGGACCTTGGGCGATTTACGGCTAGAAGCTAAACCAGATGGTAAAAGATAATGGCTAGGTTATTGAATCACAGTCTACCGAACGTAGAAACCGAGTATAATTCAGAACTTGTGCAAAAAGCTTTTAGAGACATTGAGTTAGCTTTAACGGATACGGAAATGCCCTCTAAGATAGAAGGTCAAGACGAAAACAACGCATTAACATGGTTTTTAGGGTAAATGGCTAGTTTTTATAAAAACGCTAAATTGGACTTAACAACTACTAGCGCTACGACGTTATACACAGCGCCGACGGCAAGAACAGCTATATTTAAGTCTTTAGTTGTAGCTGACGATAGTGGCAGTACATCGACCATTACGGTTACGCTTACAGACGCTAGTACAGCGGTTTTTGTGTTGTACAACGTCAAGGCAACAGCAGCAAACGGTACGCTAGAGCTTTTGGATAAACCGTTAGTAGTTCAAGAGGGTGAGATTGTTAAAGTGACGGCAGCAAATGCTAATAGACTGCATGTAATAGGCAGTTATATAGAAATTTCTTAATTGATAAAAAAATGGTATAACTATACAAAGGATTAGGGCAGGAAACGATATGAACCAAATGATGCCAGTTTTAAAACAACAAGCTGATGGATTAGCCAGTTTAGGGCGTTACGGCGATAGTTACATAGTTCATGCGGCAGAGGGTGAAACGGTTATCCCTGGCGAAATACTCGACGCCAATCCGCAGTTACGAGAAGATTTATTTAGACAAATGCAGATGATGGGCATCAAAAACCCAAACCGCTACGTGGTAGGTAATTCATTAAACTCAATCAACCCTATTACTGGTCAGCCAGAATTCTACTATAAAAAATTATTTAAAGCTTTTAAAAGAGCGTTACCCGCTCTTGGAGCCATTGTTGGTTCAAGAATTCTTCCCGGAGCAGCTGGAACAGGTATTGGAGCCGGATTAGGTTCACTGGCATCAGGTAAAAGTTTCGGAAAATCTGCGCTCATTGGGGGCGGTACTTATTTAGGTTCTGGAATACTTTCAGGTTTAACTTCTGACGAAAAAACCATTGGCGGTAAACTAGGAGAAGCACGTAAGGCTCTTACGGAAGTAAATCCATTTAGTAAAGAAGAAGTTACAAAAGCTTTTGATAAAGGAAGCCTTGGCAAAACATACACTAAAAAAGAAATGATGCCGGTGGATAAAGGAGCTGGTATAGCTATTATAGAAGAAGTTGATGTTCCTTTTGAAAATCAAGCATTTCAAAGAGTTGCGGGAACACTAAACCCTTTTAGTAGAGATGCTTTTGGTCCGGGAATTGTGGGAGCACTTGCATCGGAAGCAGTTGACCCAGACATTCAAGAAACATCTGAAGAACAGATTAATGAAGCAAAGAGATTATCTGATCCACAGCGCTTTGCTTATGATCAAGTGTCTGAATACCCTTACGGTTCAGATAGATATTACGGTGGGCTAAGAGAATCTGGAGTGTATCCAAGCATGGATGCCGAACGATTGGCTCGTTCTACAGGAATTTCTTTAGCTCAAGCAAGGGCATACTTAGCCAGCAAGTACGGTGTTATGGCCGCCGCCGATGGTGGCGAGGTAATTGGCCCTGGAACAGGGACCTCGGACAGTATACCGGCTAGATTATCTGATGGAGAATTTGTAATGACAGCCGAAGCGGTTAGAAACGCTGGCAACGGTGATAGAGACTTAGGGGCAGCTAGAATGTATGACATGATGTCACGATTCGAGAACGGAAGGGCTTAGGAGAATAATATGGCAGAAACTAACACAAGCACCGAAGTCGTTCGCCAAGCGCCTTTTTTAGAACAATTTCAAAGGGAACTGTTAGAGCAAGCTTTTGCTAGGGGCCAGACACCTTTCGACGCTGCTACTTTTGATAAGCTAGACACTAAAGTAGCCGGGTTAGATCCCCTTACACTACAAGCGATGCAGACAGGGGCTGGCATCGGTCAGTTTATGCCTTACTTGGACCAAGCGTCAGGGACCACGGACCAAGGAATTGATTTTTTAAGAAGCCAAGGGGCAAGGGCTCCGGGGTATTTTGCCGAAGGCGCTGAAACCGCAAGAGGCAGTGCTGAACAATTTGATCCAACTACAACACAAGCTTTTTTTAATCCTTTTGAAGATCAAGTTGTGCAACAAACACTGGCCGACATTAATCGCCAAGGAGATTTGCAAAGGCAAGCGGCAAGCGCTCAAGCTGCAAGAACAGGAGCTTTTGGAGGCAGTCGTTCAGGAATTATGCAAACTGAGTTAGGGCGCAACATACTAGATACACAAGCTAGGGCGTCTGGCCAAATGCGACAAGCCGGTTACGCATCAGCACTGGCTAATGCACAGAACGCTTTTGAGTCACAACAAAAACGCCAACAAGGGTTAGGTACGTTATTGGCTCAGATAGGACAAGGACAAGGTAACTTTGCTAACCAGTACGCTCAAACGATGGGTGGGCTAGGTTCTCAGCAAGCTAACATTGGCGTTACCGGGCAAAACATGCTTGGACAACAAGCGCAGTTGCAATCTCAATTAGGTGCGTTAGGGCAAACACAAGAGCAAAGAGAATATGATGCGGCAAGTAAAAATGCTTTTTCTAGAGCTTATGAGCCATATCAACGGTTGACGTTTATGTCAAACATCTTTAAGCCCAGTATAAACAGTGGTACATCACAGTTTGGCATTAACACAGCACCATCTCCTAGTGGCCTGTCTCAAGCCATCGGTGCTGGTATCGGTGCGTTTGGTTTAAATAAAGCTTTTGGTAACCCATTTGGTCTTCAAGGAATGTCATAATGAGTGCTATTAAAGAAGTTCTTTCTCGAAAGATGTTCAGCCAAGGTGGATTGTTAGGTCCAGAAAAGCCTAAAGAACCTACGGGTATTTTGGCTTCATCAGAACCTTTAATGAGAGCGGCTAAGTTTGCTAATGGCGGAATTAGTTTAGGTTTGGCTCCACAAGAATTGTACGGTTCTGGCGCAGTGAAAGAAAACGTATCTGATAATTTTATGTACGACCCTGCTTCAATACGAGAACCTATTCCAACCATGCCTCCAGTTCGCAATTTAAGTACAGATCCAAGTTTTGTGTCGATACAAGACGTTCCAAAATCAGAATTCTTGACAGATGACGATTTACGCTATGCTTCAGATTCAGCTTCACTTACAGATAGTAATGCAAGAAATCCAAACTATTTAACTTACCCTTATATAGGAAGGCAAGTACAGCCTGGAGAGGACATTATGAAGCTGCTCTCCGGGACAGAAGGTTTAAGTAGTATAGAAGCTAGAGAACGCGCTGTTAGAGCAGATCAAAGAGCAGATCAACAATTTAAAAAATCTTTATTTCCAGGATCTGATGTTGGGTCAACAGATGTTAAAGATGTTAGGCCGTCAACAGACACAGGTTTACAGCGAATAGCTATGCCAACAACTGACGATTCCAGTATTAAAAAAATAGTACAAGATGTATCGCCAGACACAGCGCCTTCGGATGACTCAGAACCAGAAAACATTGATTTAGACAACAAACCGCCAGAAGATAACTTAAAAGAAAAGCAATCTCTTGAGTCTTTTTTAGATAAAGTTAAAGCAGAAGATTTAACTAAAACTGACATAGCGGAGTTAAAGAAAAAAATTGCAGCTGCTTTTGATCCCTTAGAGGAAAGTCCAACCACAGAAGGCCTGTTACTTGCTGAATTAGGCGCAAGCATTATGAACAAAGGCTTTACGCAAGGTCTTGTTGATGGGCTTCCAAAAATAACCGCATATCACGACGCTCAGTTTAAAGCCAAACAGAAAAGAAAAGATGACGTTAGTGCATTAGCTGTAGGAGAATTTATTAAAGATGAAGGGTTAGATAGAGATTTAGAAAAAAACAGACAAGCAGAGTTAGCAAAAACAGATTCTTATTTGCTTCTTGGCAGTAATGATGATTGGTCAAATGCGGGTTACGATAAAATAACCGCTACCTCTAGTCCCAAATATCTTAGCGCTCGGCAAGCTAAAGCTTTAAGCGAAGCCGGAGTAAATGTTGTTGCTATAGATGATATCTCTAAAGATTTAGTTAGTTTAATATCTCCCGCAGGACCTGCGCCTGATCCAGCAAACTATACAAATATAACTACCACTCCTTTTGATAAGGAGTTTGGCATAGCTACACCAATTTATTCTTTGAAGGGAAAAGCTCCTGGCATAAAAGGCTACATAGAGGATCCTGAAGTATTAGTGCTTGGAAAAGCTTATGGACAAGCTGCTTTAGATGTGCAGGGGTTAAAAGATATTGTTGATGAAATTGCTGACTTTGATCAAAACAATTTAACCGGTTTTAAGAGCGTTTTAAATAAAGCAGCAACAGCAGCCAGTGGTGTTCTTAATGCATCACCAGGGTTAAAGAAAGAAATAAATGGGTATCTTAAAAGTGTTAGGGCAGGGCAACTTAACGATATATCTAATGTTGACACTAAAAAAAGAATGCTTGCTGCCGCAATAGCCCCCATATTGTTAGGTGAAAGTGGTAAAACTATTTCCGATCAAGACAGAGACCGTGTAGCACTAATTATTGGCTTGGGGGCAGAAAATGCAGACGGGTTAAGAGCGCTTGGTGGGGATAAGCTATTTAATCAATTAGCCAATACGGAAGACAAACTTAAGCAAACTCTAGATGTTTTAAATGAGTCGTTAAAAAGACGGAGCAAGGCAATAAATGCAACTATGACTTCAGAACTTACTAGACACGGTAGATCTTGGAAAGATGCCGGGTTAACAGATCCTAATCCTGAAGCTGGTTTTGAGTTTGATGCTACAAAGGATTTGTAAATGGCCGTTGTAAATATAAAAACATTTCAAGGAATTAAGCCTATTAAAATTGCTGGGGATGCGCCCACCGCTGAAGAAATAAAAAGAATAAATCAAGCGTTTCCCAAGTTAAACGATTCTGTTGACGAAACACCAACACAAGATTCACTTGCTGTTTCTCAAGTTGACCCTCAAGTTGCTGCACCAGAAATAACTCAAGAGATAGAAGATAAATCTTTTAGGTACGCTCTTGGTCGAATGGATAACGACGAAGAAAAAATGAACCTGTTGACCCAGAAACTTGGACCAGGGACATTTGAAAGAACGGCTGAGGATACTTTTGTTATTGATGCCGCAAAAGTAAATCCAAGCGTGAGAATGGAATTAGGGCTCCCGGACCAAGGACTAGTGTACGCAGATAGACCGGGTTTTACCGACAGAGATTTATTTGATTTTGCTGGAGAAGCAGGAACACCTTTGTTAGGAGCTATTGGCGCGGGTGTTGCTCTATCTTCTGCTCCCATTTTAGTTGCGATGGCAGGAGTTGGTGCAACCGCAGCCGCATTTTCTGCTGGAGATGAAGCTATAGATTATCTTCAAGGGCTTAACAAACAGTCTCTTGGCGATGTTATGGCTAAAATTGCAAAAGAAGGAGTTATTAACGCTCTTGGAGAGGGAGCCGGAAGAGCCATTGTTGGTGGTGCTGCTAGGCTAATTAAAGGTCCTGGACCCAAGTACAGTCAGGCTAGAGCAGAAGAAATTTCTACCGCAATTAAAGAAGGTCGAGAAACTGATACAGGGTTACAGGCTATTAAAAATGTACTGTACCCTTCTCCAGAAAAAGTAGGTAAACAAATAGCCCAAGAAGAAGCATTGGCTGACATGAGAGGGTTAATTGCTGCCGGAGCTAGTCCTACAATAACTACTTCAACAGGCAAATCTATTCTTGGAACAGGGCAATCATTGTCAGAAAGTGTAATGCCCCCTACGTATCCTGGAGCAAGAAACTCTCAGTTTATTCGTGGGGTATTAGATGACATAGGCGCAGGAAAAATTACAACGGAAGAGGGTAAGTTATTAATTGATACGGAGGCTAAAGCTTTAGCAAAAAATTTAGACGATCAATTATCTGACCCAGAAGAGGCTTTTAAGGTCGCTAGAAGAAATTTAGATGACGTAATAACAAAACAGTTAGACCAATTGCAAAAAAGATTTAACCCTGTAAAAGGACTGCCGACGGAATTTTCTGATGGGCTTCAAACTTCTGCGGCTTTGTTTCAAGCAAGTTCAAACGCTTTGTATAAAAATGCAGGAGATCTTTTACAAGGAACCGGAACAAAGTTTAATTTAACGCCTGTTGTAGATCAAATTAAAGTTCTTGAGGACAGTTTTACTAGTTTAGGTATTCCTGTAAAAGAAAGCTCTATATTTAACGCAATTAAAAAACTTCAAGCAGAGGGTGGCGCTGACATATCGACTTTACAAAATTTAAAGTCTGTTCTTACAGTAGCCTCAAAAGACCCAGAAGTAGTGGCTAATTTTGGAGCTGGCGAAGTTGGTAAAGTAATAAAATCGTTAGGCGGGGTTATAGATGGTAAGTTTGACGAAACTCAACGGATAATTAGTCAGGGCGGTAAAATAGTACCTGATTACAACAGTCCTGTAAGAGGGTCTATAGCAATGACCGAATCTGGGTCAAATATCACCCTTGATATGGTGGAAAAAGGCTTGTTTACAAAAGCAGATTATGATGCTCAGTTTTACGAAAAATTTATTCCTGCGGCTCCAGCAGAATTAACTAACTTAAAAGAAGGTCTTCGTTTGTGGAAAGAAGCAAATCTTTTTTACGCTGAGGGACAAGAAAAGTTTAATAACGTAGCTGTAAACGCAATTTTAAAAAACGCTAGAGCTAAAACAGGGGGAAGAAACCTGTCTGACCTTGACGTTTTAATAAAAGACGGGGATGTTAAAAATCTACAAATTTATTTAGACGCGGTTACACCAACAGTGGGTAACGCAGCAAGGCTAACAGAACCGGGAGCAGACGCTACCATACTACAAGCAAAAGCATTGTTTGAAGAAGGGGACGTTATTGCTGGAAATGCATTGTTAAAAGAAGCTGGGTTAGATAATACAACAGGAATACTTCCGGATTTTGTTCAGGGCATGTCAAAAGAAGATGGCTACTGGCAAACGATGGTCAAACCGTATTTAGATGGTTTAGACACTTTGGTAGTTCAAGCTAGGTCAGGAGCTAACCCCGGAGATTTAAGGACGGCTATTCGCACAGACGTAGCTAGTCAATGGTTAAAAAACGCTATTCGAGAATCTACAGTAGGTCCGGTCAATAGAACTACCATTGACGCAATTGCTTTAAATAATTCTTTTAAGGGATTAGGAAAAGAAGTTCAAGACACCCTCTTTGGTAATGAAACTGCTAATATTTTAAGAGAGTCTCTTAGTGATACATATCTTCTTAGCGCAAAAAACGCAGATGATTTTGCTAGGCAAATTGATTCGATAGGCGATGTTGGACTTAAAGCACAAGCTAATGCGGTCAAACAATCTATTGATGAAGCCGCTGAAGCAAGTCAAACAGCGGTTGCAAGAGCTTTATCTACTGGGCAAATAGATTCTGCTGATGACCTTGTGCAAGCGGTATTAAAAGATCCTAAAAGCTACGATCAATTAGTAAAAACATTTGGTAGGGATGAGTTAATTAAAGAAGGCGGATTAAAAGATGCTACGTTGTTAGGCATTTTGAAAGGCGCTAATTTTGATGATTTATTTACTGCCGCAGGTCAAGACGCTATTCAAAAAGGTGAGTGGGGTAAAAATTTCGTTAAAGTTTTAGAGCAACAAAATAAAAATGGTGTTCTTGAAAAAATGTTGGGTAAGGAAACTTTTAAAAATTTAGAAAAATTAGCTCAAGATTCTATTAAAGTTTCTAATGTAGACCGCCCAGGCGTTGCTTTTGCAGGAGCAACAGCAAGACTTGCTGGAGGTGGCGCAATACTTGCCGCAGTTCTTGGTCATTTTGGCGCTGCTCTTACAGCAGGTGCTGGTTTAGCGGGTTCTGCTGTTGGCGCAAGACTTTTTAGAAACCCTACGTTTTTAAAAATCCTTACATCCCCCCAAATGAGAGAGCAGCTTTACAGCAAAGCAATTGCTGATGGGATAGTTCCGGCAAAATATTCTCAAAAAAATGCAGGGAAAGCTTTTTATAATCAAGTTAATGTTTACTGGACAAACAAGATTATTGATAGTTTTACAAGAGAAGGGCTACGGATTACCGGAACAACCGCTGTTGGTCAAGACAGAGAAAGTCCACAAGGGATGATGTTACGAGAAGCATCAAAAGGTCAAAGGCTTCCTTCTGGTATTTCTTTAGATGAACTTCGAGATAAAATATCGGTAGATCCGGATATGTTAAAACAACCTGAAACAGATTTTCGTTTGGACCCACTTCCTCTTGCCAGACCACTATCCATGAACGCAAGTGATGTTGAACGAGAACGAGCTCGAATGGGCATAGCAGGACTAATCTCTTGAACACAGAGCAGTTAAAAGAAGAAATTAAAAACGACGAAGGCTGTGTCTACGCTATTTACCTAGACCATTTAGGCAAGAAAACCTTTGGCGTTGGTCATTTGGTCACGGAAAACGACCCAGAGTACTTGCTCCAGGTAGGCGATGTGATAGACGATGACCGGGTAGACAGTTGTTTTGCAACAGATATTGAGATAACCGTGGACGAATGCCTGGCGTTATACGATGACTTCTTTGATTTACCGGAAGAGGTACAGCTAATCATTGCTAACATGATGTTTAATTTAGGGCGAACCAACCTGTCTAAGTTTAAAGATATGCGTAGGGCCGTGGACCAAGGAGATTGGAACGCAGCAGCAGATGCAATGATTGATTCCAAGTGGTATATGCAAGTAACTAACCGAGCCCAGAGATTGGTTGATAGAATGCGACAAGTGGGAGAATGACATGACTACAACGAAAAAAGTGGTTAAGAAAAAGACTTCTAAGAAGTTAGCTGATGACAGTAAGTATGCTGAGTTTGACCTTGATGGTGATGGCATTGTCTCTGACGAAGAGATCCAACGGTCACAAGAGTTGATGGAGTTAGAGCTTCGAGAAGAAAAAGCTGACGCACAACAGAAAATGGCGTGGATAGCCATGGGTTCTATGCTGGTGTTTAGCTTGATTTTGTTTAGCCCTATAGTATCTGAGTCAAGAGTATCGGCGCTGGCTGATTTACTTGGGCTGTTTTACATTGCACAAGCCGGCGTGGTAGGTGCATACATGGGAACATCTGCTTGGATGAGTAAAAAATAATGGCAAAGCCTTTTGTTTATAAGTGCGAGCTAGACCGAGTTGTCGATGGCGATACGGTAGACGTTAACTTAGATCTGGGGTTTAAAATTATTTTAGCTAAACAAAGGGTTCGTCTTGTAGGGATAGATACCCCTGAATCACGGACCAGGGACCTTGCTGAAAAGAAATTGGGTTTACAAGCCAAAGACTTACTCACAGAACTTTGTTGCGATGGTTTTGTGCTGGAGTCTCAAGGACGCGGTAAGTACGGTCGTATTCTTGGCGTGTTGTGGGACTTTGATGGCAACAGTATTAACCAGAAGTTAATTGAAGCTGGGTTAGCTGTTGAGTATTGGGGTGGAACTAAAGTAAAAGTATGGGGCGATTATTAACGTCGCTATGCTGTTCGTTTCCTAACTGTTTTTCTTTTAACAGATGCAACTCTTCTAGGCTTGCCAGGCGGCTGCCCTAATCGTTTTTTCTGAGCGACTCTAGACTTCTTCTCTGATGAAGTAAGTTCTTTAGACGTTTTAGGTGTCTTCTTAGAAACACGCTTGCTTGGTCTGCAATAAGGCGTTCCTCTTTTCTCACCTTTCTTTCTTCCGCAAGGCTTACCTGTTCTTACGTCAACCCATTCTTCCTTAAACCAGCGTTTAAGGTCAGCGCCTTTTTTTGTTTTGCGAACAGCCATCAGTATATCTTAACTTCTCGTCCACCGTGCTTAGACAGCACCGCGCCACACCCGTTGGTCTTAACAGATATTCCGCCTTCTGCACGTTTTGTTTTGTTGCCCCAGTTACTGGCTCCAACTTTTCTGCATTTAGCGATAGCGCCGCTTGCATACGCTGAGGGGAAAACTTTGTATCGAGCTTTAACTTTTCTATAACATGCGTCTTTAGTAGCCATTAGTAACACTTCCACCTTCTTCGAGCTTGTCTTATCCTAGAATTAGGATCGTTTCTTGTTTTAGCTGAACTTCGTTTTAACTGACCTAAGGACCTAGCGCAGTATGACTTACGACGTTTAGCAGCTTTGCTACCCGCTTTTACTTTCCCGGTAACCGCTGTCTTTAGCTTACTGCCAGGGTTTTTCCGGCGGTAAGCTTTAACGCCTTTCTCTGTCATTCCCGCCCCAGATTTAGTGGGGCGGTAATTAGCGCCTTTTCCTTTAGTAGTCTTACGGATAGGCTTTTCTTTTTTCCTAGCCATTTAGAAGATTCTAGCGGCCCCGCCCTTAGCGTAGCCTTTCTTATTTAGTACAGAGCCACCGCCTTTGCGCTTCATTGCACCGCCTTTTGAGTAGCCCTTCTTTTTCATTGCAGAGCCACCGCCAGCCATTTTACCCATACCGTCACCAACAAATGTTGGCTTACCAGTGTCAGGATTCATGGGCATTCCGCCCTTAGCGTAGCCTTTCTTATTCATCCCGCCCTTAGCGTAGCCTTTCTTATTCATCCCGCCCTTCGAGTAACCCTTCTTCTTCATCATTGTCATCTTCTCCTGCATACAAGTTGTTAAATGTTATCTCTGGACTCATATAGCTGTCATCACATTCCGCGCTATGCGCCCATTGACTTGGTTTAAAGTCAGGTGGTCCGTCACCTGTTTCCCATAATGCAGGGCTTGTTGCTCTTACCCTGTTGTTTGGCAATGCCACGATGTTACCAGTGTACCTTCCAGCGTCTGTCAACTCAATAACATGACTCTGTTTGTGCTGCGCCGGGTCATCCGCAATATCGCTCTCAGTATACTCAACGGTAAACATATACCGTCCTGTATGAAATTCACCATCTATCTTACACAACCATGGGCTAGATGACACCCTTTCTAGGCGAAAAACCGCATGGTGGTGGGAGCTACAGTCCCAGGGCTGTGCTAAAGGCACAGGCATTTGCTCAGGCCATTGTTCCAACGGCGTGTCAGCAACAAGTGCGGTTATCGGCATACGAGCCCACATCGCCCCTCCATGGACGTTCTGCGAATCATCTAGATCGCTTTCCGCCCCGGTAAATACTAAATGAAAGCTTAAACATCTATCAGGGATAGTTGCTACAGCAATCGCCATGGCATGGATAAATTCACCATGATATTGATCGTGGTTGTGTGTAAATTCTCTTCTGACCCAGCACTTAAAGTGCGGAATGTTGCTCATTACATATGACATTACTTGGCTAACCCCCAGTTTTCTGATAATCCGTAGTCTACTTTTGATGGTATTTGCATCTCAGGCACACAATTCTCCATGATATCCACTATCTCCTTAACACTTGGTTCATTCTCAATAGAAAAACACAGCTCGTCATGCACTGTCAGCATGGGCGTGTACCCAGCCTCATAGCATTGGAGCATGGCAACTTTAGTTTGGTCTGCGCTACAGGCTTGTATCAACCTGTTTAGTGCTTTAAATGTAAACGCAACGCGGTATCGTCCAGGGTCGAGCGTCCCCCATTTGTCTGGGCGCTCTTCCATGGGTGTATCTAAGATTTCTTGCCACTGCTCTTCGAGCTTTTCAAAGTGGATGGGCTTGTTTAATTTGCTATAGGAGCGCTGTTCTCGCATCGGAAACCGGCACTTGCGCCCCATCATTGTTCTGATCTGAGCCTTCTGCGATGCCGCGCGCATGACTGCCGAGGCTAAGTCTCTGATAAAAGGCACTTTATCGTCGTAGTCTTTACGCAATGCCTTGGCTTCTTCAAACGGTATGTCACCTAATACGGATGCAAGTTTACCAAGTCCCATGCCGTACATAATTCCCAGATTAATTGTTTTAGCGTGGGACCGCTCTACCCCAGCTAAGTCAGCTATCATCTGGTGAAAGTCTAAGTCTTGCTTTTGGTACTGAGTCACGATCTCTTTTACCTTTGGATGGTCGCGAGTGTCTGGTGTGAGCGCAGCAAAGTGCATCAACCACCGTGGTTCTTGGGCGCTGTAATCAAAACTGCCCCACTGGCAACCTTCTTCCGGTAAGAATAGACCACGAATCATGGTCTTTATCTCCGGATGCCGTGCAGGAACCTGCTGTAGATTAGGGTGCGATGAGCTGAATCGCCCAGACACTGTACCGCCTTCATCGTTCCGCAGTTGATTAAACTGACAATGTATCCGCCCATCGTGTTGATGGCTTAAAATTGTATCAATAAACGTAGTGTTAGCCTTGTTGTACTCTCGTATCTCCAGTATCTTCTTAGCGATAGGATGCTCGTGAGTCTTTAAAAAGTGCTTGGTGAAACTTGGCGCACCGCTTTTCTCTGTTCTCTCGTAGGTCAACTTTAAACTGTCGAATGCTTTTGACAGACTGATCGCGTTCCATGGCTCAATGTCCACGCCAGTTTCTTTCTTAACTTCCCTGAGCAATTTGTTCTCTCTTGCCTGGAGGTCTTTCTTAGTCTTCTCAGCCTTCTCTAAATCCACCCGTATGCCCTTACGACGCATTTCAAAGATAATGGGCAGTAATGATGTCTCTAGCTCTAGTATTTGCTCACAGTCCTCCTCTATGAGCCTTGGATGCAATACCTTCCATAGCTTTAGAGTCAAATCAGCATCTTTCTCGGCATATGACGCTACTCTAGCCGCCGGAAGTTTCCACATTTCAGCCTTTGCATCGACGCCATGTTGGTTTGCTGCTCTTCTTAAATCGTCTTCTTGCTTACGTTCGCCCAAATAAGTGACGCCAAGTGCGTTCAAACTGTAGCTAAACCGGTTCTCATCCAGCAATGGTGCAGCAATCATGGTATCGAGCACTTTGCCCTTGACCTCAATGCCTTCTGACATCAGCCAGCCTAGATCGTATTGTGCATTATGAAAAACCACGGACATGCCGTGGTTCAACTGGTCCTGCATCCACTTCAGGACGGTCTTCTTTGCTAGATTACCGCCCCCTTCGTGGGCGATGGGCAGATAAGCCTTCCATCCTTCTGCGGCAACTGCAATGCCAATAAGGTTTCCGTCTTGTCTAGCCCACCCTGGACCACGACTGATTAAATTTGGATCTCTGGTTTCTGTGTCTATTGCGATAAGTTTCTCGCCAGAAAGGTCCGGCAACTCTGCCGGCGGAGTCCACGTTACTTCATTAAATAAATCTTCTTGCATAATTAAAGCGAGTAGTAAGCATCAGTGACCGGCTCCATAATATGTAAACTGTTCTTAGTCCTAGTCACTGCAACGTAATATACTCGATGCTCCATGTTTGGGTTTCTTTGATACTGCTTGTAAGCAGCATGAGATAGATCTGGGATGACAAGTATATTGTCGCATTCACCGCCCTTCATTCCATGAATGGTATTGATTTTGATGCGTGGGTTTTTGATGTTATCCCCGCGCTTCAAGGCGTTTAAGATATAGTTCTTTGTGTCCGGGTCGATTTTATCGAGCGCCTGATGCCACCGCATATTACGCTTGGCAAGTAAACCATAGGATTGTTCTGCTTGGCTCATGGTTATAAAAGTCTCTGGGTCAATGCCCAGCAATGCCTTGGACCTTGGACCATAGCCCCTGGTAAAGCCAACATTGACTGACATCAATGTGTAGATATTCCGCAGTTGTTGGCCGCCTATCTGACCGTTCTTGCACCATTGTTCCCAATCAAGAATCGCTTCATAGGTCTTGGCTTGGATGCTTGGGTGACCATTGCGACTGAACACCCACCCCTCATCCATTAATGCGTTGGCGTAATGGCTTGCTATTCTGTTGGTTCGAGCCATGATGCACCACTCGCCCTCAGCTATAGGTACGTCATACAAGTCTTGGTGGTATCGCACAATCCCTTCTTCTTCCTTGGGTTGCCACTTCTTAGGCTGGCGCCCCTCAATCCGTGACACAATTTTCTGTGCTTCTTGCCACGGTTCAAAAGGCAACCGGTACGACTGCTGCAACACTTCTTTTTCTTCTGTAGCCTCTAGAAACGCGTTAGGGTCTGCGCCTTGAAAGCCCATGATGGCTTGATCGTCATCCCCGGTAAATACTTGTACCTTGGTTTTCCGCAGTACATCGACCATGGACCACTGAAGGGTGGATAAGTCTTGTGCCTCATCGACAAACAACGCCTCGATGTCAGGACACTGGTCTTCCTTAACGAAGTTATCAATCATGTCAGTAAAATCTAGCTTGCCGTGAACCTTTTTATAGCTTTCATACGTATCTACTAATCGCTTTAGCTCCGGCCAATGTAAGTTGTAATTGTTAGCCTCACGAAACGTCTGCTCCAGGCTTTGACACTTGCTCCTCGATAGATGGTGTAGCCCCAAGTAGGTGTCACCCACCGATGTGCCTAGCTTATCAAAGTCACTTTCGACCTCGTTTTCTTTCTTAAAAGCAAAAGGAACGCTGACCGCATCCCCGATAGCCTTTAAATCTGAGCCTCGAATAACGTCCGATGTCTTATATCCGCCAGCGCGGAACGCCATGGAGTGCAGGGTTTGGAAGTAAGGCAGTGAATCTGTTGGTACGTTCCAATCGTTTGACACACGCTCCCTTGATTCTTGTGCCGCCTTTCTAGTAAACGAAACACAAGCTATCTGCTCAGGAGCAATACCCTCTTTGATATAGCCTTGTATCAAATTGCTGTTGGTTTGAGTCTTGCCACAGCCCGGAGGACCTAATATTGTTTTAATCAAAATGGAACCTCATCTTCAAAATCAACAGGAGGTAGGTCTACCTCCCCCCGTATTATCTCCGGAATAAACCACACTCGAACCTTTTTCCATTGGTCACGATTGTCTTTGAACCGGTACTCTTTATCCGCGCGCTCTTCTGTGGACATTTCTTTTAGTCTCTCAGTAATCTGACCGCGTGTGTAATTCGTAAAACTCTTTCGCTTTAAAAAATCTTGCAAAGCACTTAACTTGAAATAGGTTACACCGTCCTCGGTCCATGGCTTGCCTGACAACAGTTCCTCTGGCGATTGAGCCTGTAACCTGGAGGTACAGAACATTTCTAACAACTCGTTAAACTGACCTTTGCGCGTAAGTTCTTCTGGCACTTCGATGCGCGTAGCACTCGACAATAAGTTATCAATCATGTCACGCCAATCCGAGTCTTTCATCCGCGATGGCATTTTGTACATCTGCTCCATGGCAGCACGTTGGAATTCTTGTGGCATCTGCAACTGCTTGGTCGATAGCTCTAACCGATGACCGTCGCAATCTAGAAACCAGACCGGTGGCTCTGACTCCACCACCGTTAAACCACCGATGCTCGGAAACGATTGATTGCTCCCCACGCCATACTTTCTCGAACGACATAACGACCGGTTGCAATGCGATAACAAGGGCTCTTGTTTACAGGTGTAGTAGTATTCTTTACCTTTCTCTAATTGTTCTTGGATCGTAACGATCTCGCGCGCCGGCAATGGCGGAGTGCAGTGCTGTTGGTTGTGGTTCTCTAAGTCTTGCTTCCAAGCGTCACCCTCCGGGCTTACCTGCCGATAGTACACCGCGCAGTTAAACAATACCGTGTTGCGCCCACCCTCTGGTATGCCGAACTCTGTCATCTGCTGTAAACACGGCGGTCCATCTGGTAGGGCTTTGTCATCACTGCCGATAGTAAAGTCATGTAATTCTTTTGGAGTTAGTCTGGATGTCCAAGCCAAGTCTAAAAACTCTTGTAATGTCAGGCTGTCTGCGTTCTCATCTAAAGCGTATCGTGTTGTGTACTCAGCATTTTGATAAGGTAAGTTTATCCATGAACCGAGATCTCCGCGTTCAGCTTTGACTGAATCCTGTTTAGGAAACAATTCGCACGAACCAAAGCCCAGTGCCGATGCCATCTCTGCCAACTTATCACGGACCTCAGCCGCCGATACAAACTCAGTTAAAAACAAATACAAGTGCGCGCCCCCAGACTTACTTCGACACATCACAAGAGGCAGGTCTAACCTGGTGACTTTCTTACGTAGCATCACCAAGTCTAAGTTGTAGTCATCGATATCAAGCGCAGCAAACTGGCACAGGTTGTCCTCTCGGATGGGTATTGCACCGATACCTTTATCACCCGACAAATGTTCTTTAATTAAATCTAACGTCAGTGGCGTTCGTACTGTGACAGAATTAGCTTTTGTCTTTCCGTTGCGTTGCGCGTCAAGCACTGTCGTTTGACCATGGGCGGATTGACAACCGCTAAATAATTCTAAAAACCGTTTTTCCATAAAAACAGCCCCCGACTAGCGGGGGCTTCCTCAACAACTAGAAGGGTACGTCTGCTTGTTCGGCTGGCGCGCTTAACGCCTTGTCCTCAGTCGGCGGAGCCAACTGAACACTGCCTTCGACCATCTCCTTGCGTAGTTCATCAGCCTCTGTAAATTGTTCCAGAGACTCAATTTCCCCGTCCAATGTCACGACATACTCAAACCATGAACCTTGGTCCCCTGACACTTCATTGGTTTTGACTTTGTATGTCTTGGCATACGAGGGTAGTAACACCCCATCGTGTCGTTGCATCGACATCAATGAGTTCCACCCCCGGCTACGCTTCAAGTTGCTGCCCTTCATGTCCAGAATCGCAGTCTCTAGCGTACCGTTCTCATGCATGATCTTGACCAAATGCGTCGCAGTCTTGATGAGCTCGTTACCTGTTTGCATGACACTGTCTTTGGATTGCTCCATCGCCAGTACATCAGGCGAGTCGTGTGGATGTTCTTTCACAAATCCACCGCCCTCGGACCTTGGGACCCATTCGTTATACTTCAACTGGAAGTAAATGGGTAACACGGTCACACCTTCATCGGCTTTCCAAAATTGTTTGGTCACCGTATTGAAAATGTCACCTTGGTCCAGCCCTTCGATGTAATCACTACCGCTCTTCTTGAGCTGTGGTGATAGCGCTTGAGCTATCCTTAAATAAGGTGTTTGTACATCCGTGACGCCGACTTCTTCAAGTCCTGCGCCAGCGGCCCCAACAAGTGCATCCATCAATGCTTTTTTAGTAGTCATCAGCCTTCTCCTTTTATCTTGGCTATTGTCCCTATGTGGGCGTTGAATATTTCTAGGTCAATGGGTTGTGAGTTCTCAACTCTTTCGCGGATAAGCTTCTTCAAGGTTTGTGGTTCTACCCATACGCGCGAAGTGGTTTCCATGCCCTTATCTTCCAGCTCACGCCGAAGCGCTTCAGCCTTTGAATCTTGGGCAACAGGAAAGTTGACGTTGACTTGGTTCTTTATAAAGTCATCGCAACCAATATCACGAAGGTGAGCCAGCGCAATGTCTTTTTGCATTGGATCTTTAGGCATGGTCCCAGCAACGTATGTGCCAAGACTGACCGAGAAGTTACCAACTTCGACTTTGTCTAAGCCAACTTCTTGCATCTTACCTGGGAGCAGTTCGTACTTGTATTTGTCAGCAACTTTCTGCAAGCGAGTGGCCTCTTCTTTAGCTCGGAGTGCCGCCTTCTGTGCTTGGGTTGCTTCCTTAACCAAGTCCGATAATTGCTTACCGCCTTCAGTTGAGAGCTTCTCTAACTCGTCGGCTGGAGCCGACTCGCCAGATATCTTTTTCCAAATTTCATCTTTCATCGTTAAAGTATCCTCTTCAGGTTGTTATATTTTCAATCCCGCCACGCAGCGAAACCCTAACATCGTAATAGATTTTTTCTTGCCTGTCCCACTTCAAAAGATTGACTCTTCCATGGTTGAGGTTAGACGCTATTGCGAATGAGATCCCGATGATAGCTGGATCACCCAGCGCTAAGAGATAGTCATCATCATTAAAGCCAGACAGCTTGCGTTTGATTTGCATCACTGTTTTTTCTGGGGACAAGTGGACTTGCTCAAAGCTAGAAGTGAGAGGTATGAGTTCGCCATACTTCGCCGCTGACAGAATGCCAAGGCGCGGGTTTTCTTGTGTCACAAAGACTCGACTTTTCATGTGCTCTCCTTTCTGTTTACACAGTATGCCATCACTTGTACCCACACTGCAATAGACTTTTATAATTAATTTCTTTATAATCCCATGCGACATGGCATATATATTCAAAAACGAGCCCTATCAGCACCAGCGCGACGTTCTTTTAAAGAGTTGGAACAAAGAGGCGTGGGCATGGTTTCTTGAAATGGGAACTGGGAAAACATTTATATCACTAAATAATGCGGGGATATTGTTTGAGCGTGAGCTAATCGATACGTTGATTGTCTTGGCGCCGAAGGGCGTGTTCCAGAACTGGAGCTCGATTGAGATACCCAAACATTTGCCGGAACGGATTGAGCGCAATGTCGTGGTCTGGCGTCCGAGCCCAAATAAAAAACAAAAAGAGGCGCTGACTGATTTAATTACTGAGTCATCAGTCAAACTAAAGATACTGGTGATGAACATTGAGTCATTGTCTACTAAGAAGGGCTTGAACTATCTGGAGATGGTGTTGAAGGCTAACAAGGCAATGCTCGTGATCGATGAGTCTACAACAATTAAGAGTCCGACTGCGAAGCGCACTAAGTCGCTGCTGAAACTTGCCAAGCTTGCACACTACCGGCGGATACTGTCCGGGTTTCCCGTGACCCAATCGCCCATGGACCTGTGGTCGCAGTGTAAGTTTTTGGGCGATGAGTTGTTGGGTGCGTACAGCAAGTCGTTCCATCATTTCCAACATCATTACGCCATCATCAAACGACAGAACATGGGCGGCCATTCATTCAATATGGTCGTTGGGTACCGGAACCTGGACGAGTTAAGTGAAACATTGAAGGGATTCAGTTCACGAGTGACCAAGGAAGAGTGCTTGGACTTGCCTCCTAAGAATTACATCACGCGCGATATCGAGTTGACCGAGGACCAGGGACGTATCTACATGGAGTTAAAAGATTACTGTGTGGCACATTTAGAAGACGCCGAGTTCATGACAACCAACAATGTGATGACCCAGCTTATTCGTATGCAGCAAGTGTTGTCCGGGCATACCAAGTCTGATTCCGGCGAGTTGATAGAGATAAAGAACAACCGGCTCAATGAGTTGTTGTCGTGTTGTGCCGAGATCAGCGGCAAGATCGTTATCTTCTCTCGCTTTCGATACGACATCCAGAACATTACGCGCGAATTGAACAAGGTTTACGGCTTGGGAGCGGCAGTTAGTTATTATGGGGACACGGACAATGATGCACGAGTTGCCGCGATTGACGATTTTCAAGAAGGCAAAGCGCGGTTCTTTGTATCAAACCCGGTGACCGGTGGCTATGGGATCACATTGACCGCTAGTCAGACAGTTATTTACTACGCGAACTCGTTTGATTTGTCCTCCAGGATGCAATCCGAGTCGCGCATCCATCGCATGGGTCAGGAAGGTCAGTGCGTTACCTACATAGATTTTGTCTGCCGTAACTCCATCGACGAGCAGATCACAAAAGCGTTGAAGTCAAAGATGGATATCAGCCTGAAAGTTTTGGGCGAACAGTTAGAAAACTGGCTACAATAAAGGAGATTATCATGCCAGACACTAAAAAATATAAAAGCGTCGCCGTGCCGTTCCTAACTTGGGAAAAGCTTTGGGACTTGGCCGAGCGCAATCACCGGAGCCCCGCGCAACAAATTGCCTTCTTGGTTGATTTGGCGGAGCAATCACCAAACGATACCGACATTGTGACGATGTATGCGTCGCTCAGGAGTCAGATATGAATGAAGAAGTAGATCCTAGACCCTACACTATCGCTAACTTTTACACGAAGTTGTCTGAGCTGGTTGATGAAACGGACTTAGACGAAAAAGATATCGTGATCACCGTGCTGCGTCTTGCTACTGAGTACGGTACGCAGATGCTCGGAGTCAATGAGTACAACTATCTTGTCTCAAGAATTCTGACACTGACCCTGGCTATTCAAACCGGTAAGGTGGGTATTACTTTTGATGATTTACTCAAGGCAGAGGAATCAATCCTAAAGGACATACTCCATTGAACCCGCGCATCGAAGGACCGGGACGTTATCGTTTTGGTAAGAACCTATACTTGTTGGTCGCCGCGAGCGGTGCTGGAAGTTGGATCTTTCGCTATCAAATTGACGGCAGACGCCGAGACATGGGCCTTGGTCCATGGCCGGAACTGTCAGTCAAGGAAGCCAGGGAGAAGTCTTTAGTTTATCGCAGAATGGTTAAGATTGATGGTTTGGACCCTTTGGAGGTTGATAATGAGTGAGGATGCTTTGTTAGAAGCCGATGGGTTTGAAAAAGCTTTAGTTGGTGTGGTTGAGCAGTGCGGCGGCTTTCGAGCCCTGGCCTACGATTACTGGAAGTGCGTGGATGTGTTGGTCGATGACAATGAGTGGGATGAAGAGGAGGCTATTGAATACATGGACTTTAATGTAACCGGGGCCTATGTAGGCCCAGGCACACCGGTTTTTCTCTACCCCTTTACACCAGACGAAGATTAGCCGTCTTTTGTTTCGCTGTCTCCGCGAACAGTGGCTTGATGAACTCATGCCGCTTAAAACTTTTGTCGTTGTTCTCAAACAATTTCATCAGTTGATGGAACTGCCACAAACTTAAATCTAAAGTTTGATCTAAAATGGCTTCTTGAAATAATTTGTAATCGTCATTGGTCATTGCTCTATACCCTCTTCTTTAAGTTATTAATAATTCTCTTCAAAAGTGATCTCAGGTTCTGCCCAGCCTCATCATAACTATCCGCCGCCTCCCCCAAACAAATGAATACGTGCTTGTCTTGGAAGTCTTCTGATAACATCTCATCATCCATGATCTGTTGGATCGATTCTTCCAAGAGCTCCTCGCACTCCACATCGTACACAATCGCTTGGTACAACGGCTCTTCGTCAATATGATCCATCGGCCATTCGACAATCTTGGTCCGTAACCTTAACGACTTCAATCGTCTAACTCCCAGGGTCGAATGTATCGAATGTTTGGGCTGGCAGGCTCCGGGTTACCACGATCAACAATCTCTTTGACACGCTCTTCTGCATATTCCATCAGATTGTCACGCATCGCCGCTCGAAGCTTTTCTTGGTTCTCATCACCAAGCACGAAGTCGATGGCTAATGGACCAAGGTCCGTGGGCTCAAACAAGAATGCCTCCCACTCTTCTTTATCTTTTGCCACAAACAGCAAACACAGCTCACGTTGCATAGGCAATGGCACTTCGTCGTATGAGGCGTAGAAGCTTCTGCATTTTTTCAGCAAAGCTTCGTACTCGTATTGCAGTTCAGAGTTTGGTTCAATCACGATATTTCCCCTTTCAATTTGCTCGTCAGTCAAGCAGTCTTGGCTGTACGGATTTGAATGCGTTAGTTTACTCATTATGCCACCTCGCGTTTTTCTAGGATATCGATAATTTTTGAGGCAACACGTTGACCGTGACCGCCGATATTCCAAAGGGTATTTTCAGAATATTCTTTCGTGCCTATTTTCCAATCGTAAATTGTCGCGACAACACCGTCTATTTCCAGAACCCACTCGACATTTAATTTGTCGTCAAGATATTTTGGGTCAGCATAAGTGGGATGACCGAAAGCTTCGACCAGCTCCCAGTACGTGGCACGAACTGATTGTAAAAAGTGCGTACCGTTAGTATTTAAATCCCTTGAGTTAATTATCTCCATCAATCTTTCTCCTTTCTGGTTGAGGGGGCATACGCCCCCGATTGATTGTTTTTTAATCTTCGACTCTGTCGTGAATAGCAACTGCGCCATAGAAATCATGCCCAAGCAACGATTCAATCTTTCTACTAAAACGGCTGTCACACGTTCCAGCGTAGTTGCCACCCATCATGGTCCACTTGTTTTCTAATTTTTCTGGGACAATTCTTACTGCTCCACGAACGTGGTTTTCCAGCTTCGCAGCGGGATAGTCTTCGCACGGGTCACAAGGACCCTCGACGTTTGTTAAACAATATCCTTTGATAGTGCTTGTTGTGTTGCTTGTAACATCTCGATAAATATTTGCGTGTAATCCCATTTCTAATTCCTTTAACATTTGTTTAATGAGATTTAAGTATAGCATGAATCATGGGAAATGTGCAAACTTTTTTATTGTTTGTCCTATATAGGGGGGCAAATATATTTTTCGTGTTTCAAAAAGTTTTTTTGGGGCAAAAAAAGTGCGAAAGTGGGACGGTGTGTATTTTTTTTAGGTAAAAGGTACATAAAACAATGACATAGGTCCACGGACCTCGTCCCAAGGCTCGTCCCAAGGGTATCTGTACCGTCCCAGAAGAGTGCGACAAATAACGAGTTTCCGACCAGCGCGCGCATGGATTTGCTTTTTTCAGTGCAAAAATATATTTTGACCCCTATATAAACACATTTAGCTGGAGGAACGAATTGGCTACTCGCAAGACTATTGAATCACGAGCTCGTGACATCGAAGAAGCATCCGGCAGGAAGCTAACCCAAAGACAAAAAGAATTCGCCAGGTTGTTTGTTGACGGCAGACACTCAAATGCTGAATGCGCCCGGCAAGCTGGTTATGCGGCAGATTCCGCAAACGTCCAGGCTAGTGTGCTGTTAAAAGGTGAGCGGTTTCCGCACTTGATTGAATACATCAATGAACTTCGAGAAGACCGGGAACGTCGATTTGGTGTAACACTCATTGGACAGATGGAACGCTTCGATAGATTGAGTCATGGAGCTGAAGAGGCTGGTCAGTTTTCAGCAGCGGTCAACGCTGAAAAAATAAGAAGCGCCCTGGGTGGTCTAACAATTGATAGACGCGAACAGAACCATTTACATTCTATCGAGGGATTGTCTAGGGAAGATGTTGAAAAGAGATTAGCCGAACTAAGAAATAGTCACCCGGAAGCCTTTATCGAAGGCAAGTTTGAGGAGATTGACGATGAGCCAACCAGAAGCCTTACTGTGGAAGAATCTAAAGGAATCACTGCCGAGCCACTGGCAGTCTCAGCGGATTGAAAATAGAGCAGGAGGAGGCGTTCCAGACGTATATCTGTGCGCCGAGGGAATATCTTTTTGGGTTGAGCTTAAAGTAACAAAAACTAACGCGGTTAAGGTGTCTGCATTCCAACATGCTTGGAATTACGCGCATCATCGCGCGGGCGGGATTAATTTTTACTTGGTTCGCCCCCTCGAAGCCGACAACCTATATTTATTTGCCGGGGACCAAGGCAAAAACCTCATGACCCATGGAATCAAGAGCAATGGTTCGGGCCCCGTCGTCCCATGTTTGTGGTCGGGGTCGGGATTCGGGGACCTTGTACCACGGATGTTATCTATTGCGCGTGAACGACTAAGCAAGTATATGATTGAGAGCTCTTGGGTCGGGGTCGGGGATCAGTCGGGTTCGGGTTCGGGGCTTGATGATTCGGGTCGGGGCAATTCGGGTCTTGATAGTTAGCTGGTAGTAGGTGTATATTGGTCACTTCCCCTTTTCGACCTGGGACCCACGACTCCAGGTAGTCCCCGGCCAGATCGCGGCCGGGGTTTTTTTCCTATGATCCTATATATGGCGGATAGCTTCTAATTTTAGATCTTAGATCCGTGTGCCGATCATCAAATTTTAATTGATAATTAGGATATTTTTGTTGATGTCTTTTTATAAAGGCCGTTGCATCCTGGTCTTCTTCTAAAAATACGCTGCTACCGCGGCGGTAAGAATAGGCCGTAATAGATCGCTCTAGTCCTAGATCTACTAGGTCCGTAATATCTACTTTTAGCCAGGCATGGCCCGGGTCGCTGTAAAATGTTTTTGTTATTGTCTTTTTCATATATCACCTAACATTTAATTAATGAGATTATATTGTATACCATGTAAAAACATATATCAACGCTTTACATGGGATATCATATTCTATATAATAGAGTCTCTTAAATGTTAAAGGATAGAAAAAATGTTTAATAAGAATACTTTTATCATATATGACGGTCCGTCGATGTTAGACGGTAAGGACATTGTTGTTTTAATATCCGGTTTTAAGACTAGATCTAAGAATGATAAAACTGGCGATATGTTCCAAACCTGGATACTGGTTAGAGATATTCATCCGGTAGAATCTGCTAAAATGGGCCTTGACGCTTCAATTTGTGGTGATTGTATCCGTCGGCCTATCCATGAAAATACGTGTTATGTTCAATTAGGCAAGGCCGTCACTAGTATGTGGCGCGCGTATAAATATGATCGCTATGAAAAAATGGCACCGACTCAAGTCGCCGATATGATCCGCAATCATAAGCGAACTAAGAAACTAAGAATTGGATCTTATGGTGATCCGCTCGCTGTACCAAGTGAAGTATTCAAGCCGCTAGTTGAAGCAGCCGAATCATTCACCGGTTACACTCACCAAGTAAAACGCGCCAGTAAAAAATGGACCAAGTATGTAATGGCCAGCGCCGATACTAAGCAGCAAGCGCTAGATTATCAAGCAGCCGGTTTTCGTACTTTCAGAGTACGCGCCGAAAAATCGACGCTGCTCCCAAATGAGATAGCTTGTCCGGCGTCAAAAGAAGCCGGCCGCGTTTCATCATGCGCTAAGTGTAGCCTATGCATGGGGACCACGAGCAATAGCAAGAAATCGGTAGCAATTATCGAACATTAACTTATCATAAAGAATTAGCGCGTGTTGTTGACACTAGGCGCGCTTTTCGGGTCCAGGCTTTTTAACATTTTCCTGGACCACCGGCCGGCCCATTCGGGCCGGCTTTCTTTTGTCTAGGATTCGGGTCGGGTCGGGTCGGGATAATTCGGGATTCGGGCCGAGATTCGGGGATAGTAGCTATAGGGGATAGTAATATAAATAGCTTAGAAGTGATTACACGAGCTCGAATTTATCACGAGCCCAAGAAAAAACGCCCCGAAGGGCGCTTGTTCATTTTTCTAAAACCTGCTCGTACAATTTACGCTCGTTTTTAGTTAAGCATTTTTCATGCACTCTATATGCTCCATCGGTGAAATGATCCGCGTTATCATAACCCAGTACTTCCGACGCGGTTATGTCCTCATCTAAAGTTATGAGCTCGTCGCATCTATCGCATTCGAGCATGGAGCATTCCGAACATAGATAGCCGCTTCGATATTCCCCATCATCGAATACCTTTTTACCTTCAAAGTAGCTCTCGTAGTCTCCATCTGCTGGCAGACGATTGACAAAGAGCCCACTACCATAGGAAGTATCTCTATTACAACATACGCAATTATTATCATTCATTCCACTTCCTCCAGACATGAAACCGCTTTACTTACTCTTTCTATATATGCGTTCATTTCTTCATCTGTATCAAAGTAAGGCGTTCCCCATGTAGATGAATTAAAATATTGCGCTTCTTTATTGTCATCTCTATTGCCCGTTAGGTCTATTAAGTAAGAAGTCAATAAAATTCTAATCTCTTCCCGTTCTTCATCGTTCATAACATTTACCTTTAATTAATTGTTGACTGGTCCATGATACGTGGTATATAATACAACTGTCAACAACAAAAAGGAAATGTTATGAGTAAATCTAATACATACAAGGGGCTATCTTACTTTGGTAGCTATAATCCTGAGATAGGCTACTGCCTAATCGTGGGTGACGTATCAGGCGAAGAGCTTGAAGACTTGTTCGAGTTGTCAACTTCTGGCGGCACTCGAAGCGCGCTTGATGAAATCTTGGAGTTTCTAAACGAAACTCCAGCCATTAATATTGATGAAGTTCACTTCGAGGAGGAAGTAGCATGAAACAAGCACATTGGCAGAAAATTTTAGAACCCATTATTAACCTGGAGCCTAGCGTGAAACAAACTAAAAAAATTGATGCGTATGACATGCTTAGGAAGATCCGCAATACTCAACGCAAGGGATTTCAGAAAATTAAGTCGTATTTTGACAATTACGATACAGGTCGATTACTTCTCGCGGGTCGCACGATCCGTTTTGGATCGCCTGATAAGGAAAAAGAGTTTAGCTATGATGATTGCATCGAGAGTGACGATCTTTACGCGGATGAAGAAATTGCGCTCGAAGCTATCGAGGAAGCTATCGAGAAGGGGGAAACGGATTGCTACTTTGCAGTCTCTGTCCGACTTCACGAGGACGATGAAGATTACGACTTGGATTCTCAGGACTTCGAATGCGGAAACGTTCAAGAGTATTATCTGGACATGACCACTGGAAAAGTATCCTAAAAAATAGTCGGGATTACCTCGAACCAAGGCGGCCTTCGGGTCGCCTTTTTTTATGTTCGGGTATTGGGCTTAGGTACTTAGGGGCTCTGTCGATCAAGATCGTCGCGACAGCGACACCGAATCGGGGCGCACGGCGCCGTGTTGCTATACAAGGAGGAGCTAGATAGTGTTTGGCAAATATAATTCGTGGTATTGGTCATTGGGCCATGGTCCCTCCCCCCCGGTCTTTTTTCAAACGATTTTGCCCAAAAATTTTTTTCAAAAGTAATTTCATTGGTTCCATATTACATGGTATATTTGTTGGATGTTACAAGCACCAGATGAAGTCATTCGCGAAGTCCTTGCGTTAGAGGAAGCCAAGCGTCGTTTAGAGATTAGGGAGGTAGCCCAAGAAAATTTTTTAGCGTTTGTAAATCATTGCTACGAAGGTTTTATTTTAGGGGCTCATCATAAGCAGATAGCGAAGCAGTTTGAGCGGTTGGCCGTGAACCGTGGCTCACGGATCATTGTCAACATGCCACCGAGGCATTCCAAGTCAGAGTTTGCCAGTTATTTATTGCCGGCTTGGTTGATTGGCAAAAACCCACAGCTCAAGATCATTCAGACTACGCACACGGGTGAGTTAGCGGTACGGTTTGGACGTAAAGTCAGAAACCTGATGGAGCTTCAGGTGTACAAGGATATTTTTCCAGAGGTTGAATTGCGTATTGACTCGAAGGCTGCTGGTCGTTGGGAGACATCCCAGGGCGGTGAGTATTATGCGGCGGGTGTTGGTGGTGCGATCACGGGCCGTGGTGCAGATTTATTGATTATTGACGATCCGCACTCGGAACAAGATGCGTTATCGGACACGGCAATGGAAAGTGCGTATGAGTGGTACACTTCTGGACCAAGACAGCGTCTACAGCCGGGCGGTTCGATAGTGATTGTAATGACAAGATGGTCATTGAAGGACTTAACTGGCAAATTGATCAAGGCGCAGAGTCAGGATGTGATGTCTGACCAGTGGGACATTGTAGAATTTCCTGCCATATTGCCAAGTGACAAGGTCCTTTGGCCAGAGTTCTGGAAAAAAGACGAGTTGTTGCGGGTTAAGGCATCATTGTCCTTGGCTAAATGGAACGCGCAGTGGCAGCAGAACCCGGTTGCTGAAGAAGGAGCGATAATCAAGAAGGAATGGTGGAATGTTTGGGAAAAAGAGGACATTCCGCAGTTAAGTTACGTGATGCAGTCGTATGATACGGCGTTCTCGAAAAAAGAAACGGCAGATTACAGCGCGATAACCACTTGGGGGGTGTTTAGGCCGGTTGAAGGTGAGCCAGAGCACATTATTTTGCTTGATGCCCAGCGTGGGCGGTGGGATTTCCCAGAATTGAAGGCAAAAGCGCTCGATGAGTACAAATATTGGGACCCAGACATGGTGATTATTGAGGCAAAGGCCACTGGAACACCGTTAACGGACGAATTGCGGGTGATTGGGATACCGGTGGTCAATTATACACCGTCCAAGGGCCGTGATAAGCACACCAGGATGCACATGGTGGCGCCAATTTTTGAAGCGGGCATGGTTTGGGCGCCGGATAAGTCGTTTTCAGAGGAAGTGATTGATGAATGTGCTGCATTTCCGCACGGAGACAATGACGATTACTGTGATTCAATGTCCATGGCCCTTATTCGGTATAGAAAGGGTGGGTTTTTACAGTTATCGAGTGATGAAGAGGATGCTCCGAAGGAGTATTTAACCGATTATAGGCAGTATTATTGATGAACGAAGCGTTTTCATTAATTGCAGAGGTAGGTTTTCCGATAGCGATGTCCTTGATTGGTGGCTTCTTTATCTTTTTAACGATAAAGTACATCTTAGAGAGTGTTGTCGGCCAGGTGCAGAGCATTCATGTAATTGTGCAAGGCTTGGACAATCGAGTAAAGACCATGAACCATGATATGGTGAGAATGGATTGCACGATGTGTAGTGTGTTGGGCATACGTCCAGATCTCGAACGAATATCAAGAGCCGATGGAAAAGAAGACGCAAGGAGAGATTAGTGGCTATAAAACCTTTTTACGGACAAACTGGAGCGGATAGCGAGTTAACAGCTAGATTACGCAAGCTTCAAGAAGCAAGTCAAGTGCCACCAGAACCAGAGGTTCCAGAAAAAACCGGACGCGCTTACATAGATAATATTATGCGAAGAAGAGCTAATGCTAGTATTAACCCTAAGCAACGTGATCTAGAAATTGAAGATTACACTTACATACAACCAGATAGAATTTTAAGGCAACAAGTGCCGCCATCTCGAATGATAACTAACCCAGAAGAAATGGAGGAAAGACTTCAAACTATTGCTCGCGATTATTTTCCAAAGGATGATCGAAGTTCACCCAAACCATATTCGCGTGGCATGATTGATTTTAGGCCACGCGAAGAAATATCTAGAGCTAAAGAGCAAGAACTTTTGGCTTCCCGTCAACAAGATGTGCGACGGTTTAAAGAAGACATAGCCTCTTATCTCAGCAAAGAAGATCGAGAATCTTTAGCCGAAGACCTAATTAGTACACGGTTTGGTCATATTCCTGCGGAGTATTTCGGAGAAGGGGAAAGATACAGTTTAAGGGGTCTTTTTGTTGGTGATCAAGGTTATTCGGACCCGTATGCTGGCTTTCAAGACCCAAACACTGTAGCCATTTATACTGGCCCTAGTGACGCAGAATTTTATCCTGGAACAATGGCGCATGAATATCGTCACTTTACAGGCTCCGATCAAGGAACCCAATCGGATGAATTATTTAACAGGCTATTAGACACGTATACAGCACAAACACCGGAAGAGTTAAAAGACACTATTAACCTGCTCATTCAAAAAGAATCTAGTCTTTTGCAAAGTAATAAAAAAGATATAGAAAGGGTGGGTTTTAATGTTGACGAAAGCGTAGACGAATTAAAAAAAATAAAAAACTCACTAGACGATCCCAACATCAACCTATCTCAAAAGTTTAATGAAGTTGTAGAAAATTCTTTATTTGTTAGCGGGTTTAATGATTTTGCAAAAAAACAAATGAGAGAAGAATACAAGCCTAGTCCGTTTTTAACAGAACTTTTAGATGCTCAAGAAGACAAACGGTTAGCCGACACTAAAAAATAAGAATGGATATCGCTCAAGTAATCAGTGAGTATGGCTTTCCGATTGTTGCGACAGTTGGCTTGCTGTATATGATTTATTTTATCTGGCAATACATTACTAACGAGATAAAATCCAAGCTTGGCGAAACTATGACCACTCTGGTAGGCTTAATAGACCGCATTCGTATGTTGGATAACGATATCATACGGTTACAACAAAAGCTTGATACGGTGATTGAGATACGTGAGATCCAAGATAAAAAAGATACTAAAAACAGCCGCTAGTATTGTAGGGCATGTTGTTGTTATTTTTTGTGTGGCTTTGGTTTGTTGTATCTTGTTATTGTTTTCTCCGCTAAACACTGCGTCTGCGGAAATGTTGCACAAATTTAAAAGCCCTAGTTTCTCAGGCAACGGTACGTCTGCTCACTATCTGACTATCGAAAACCAAGAACACAGTCGAGAAAATACTATTAAAGAAGAGAAGCTTGCTTTGGTTGAAGAAGCAGAGCGCGAGGTCAATAATAGTACTCTGGCTAGGTTTATCCGTAATTTAGAGAGTAGAATATATGCGGAACTGTCCAGGCAACTTGTAGATAACATGTTTGGAGAAACAAAATCAGAGAGTGGAAGCTTTGAGCTTGAGGGCAATAAAGTTGACTACAGTACTAACGGACAAACTGTTTCGCTTACCGTTACCGACCAATCAGGTGGCACGACTATTATTTCTGTGCCTATTGGTGATTTTTACTTCTAGCTGCACTACTGTCAGCAACCACGTTGTCCCTAAAAAACAGCTGCCCAAGATCCGACCGTTACTGGTTACCGAACTAGCTCGCGTTGAACCACCAGAAAAAAGACCTGTTGTTGCGGTGTATGGCGTGGCTTTTAATGACGACACTGGGCAACGGCGCAGCAATGGTGAATTTGCAAACTTCAGTACAGCAGTTACGCAAAGCCCAGTAACTTATTTGATTCGAGCATTGCATCACGCAGGTGGTCAAAAGCAAGGGTTCTTTGATGTAGTTGAGCGTGTTGGTGTAGACAACTTAATGAAGGAACGCCAGATCATTCGCGCTACACGGCAAGAAGCCAGCGAGAAACAAAAGATAAAACCGCTATTGTTTGCTGGATTATTAATGCAAGGAAGTGTGGTCGGTTATGATAGTAATGAGACATCCGGAGGCATGGGTGCTAGGTACTTGGGCATTGGAGCGTCTAAAAAATACCGAAAAGATACGATAACAGTGTCGTTACGTACCGTTTCGGTACTAACCGGCAGGGTTTTACTCGAAGTTCTGGTCACTAAGAGCATTCTTAGTGTAGGATATAGTCAGGATGTTTTCAAATTTGTTGCCCAAGGCACAGAATTGATTGAGATAGAGAACGGCTCAGTCCAAAATGAGTCTGTCAATTTAGCCCTCCAAGCCGCCATAGAAACGGCAGTTCTCCAAACAATTCAAGACGGTCTAACGGCAGGATACTGGAGCGTTAAAAAATGAATAGAATACTTTTATTAGTTTTGTTTACGTTAGCTCATCCACTGTTCGCGGATAATGAAATTTTTATGGACCAATCTGGCGCAACGGCAAACATCGATTTAGAGCAACAAGGTGGTGGCAACCTAATCGGTGGCGTTGGTTCTGTAGCAGGTACTCTTACAGATTTTGATTTTATCGGTACGACTAACACCTTAGATATTAATCAAATAGGTGCAAGCAACCTATGGAAAGGTGATATCACTGCTGACAGTTATACAGGTTTCTTTCAGTTTACAGGTGATTCAAATGATATGACAGTTTCAACTGATACAAGCAATACGTATGGGGCAGACAGTTCTAACGTAAATGTAAATGTAACTGGTAGTAGCAATACTATGACGTTGAACCAAGCAACTACCGCAGCAGCAGGAACACTAGACCTTGATTGGATTATCCAAGGCTCAAACAATACGGTCACTTCAACTATTAATATTGACCAAGCCACCAACTATATGGATATCGACGGCTCTGATAACACAATCACATATACTGGCACAGGGGTTAACGCTAGTTCAGGTGGTTACTTTTGGTTAGATCACACTGGCGGTAGTCGAGCTTTTACAGTTTCTCAAACGAGTACATTAAACAATGATTGGCTCAAGATTACTTCTAACGGTAGCAACGGCACTGTTTGTGTCGAGCAAGATGACGGTGGGACTGCTGTGGGCTGCTGATATTGGAGCAATATCTGAGTTACAGGGTAATGCACAAGTTGTCCGAGACAAGCCACTTAAAGCCGACCTAGATTTAGGCATACAATCTAACGACAACGTAGAGACCACTGCTGGCAGGTTAGCAATAACCTTCGAGGATGACAGCCGAGTTAAGCTGACTGAGCACAGTAAGCTAGTTATTGACGAGTACATCTACGATCCAAACCCCGATAAAACCAAGATGGCGTTGAACTTTGCCAGTGGCACTGCTCGTTTTATTACAGGTGGTCTAGGAAAGATAAACAAACAGAATATTAAACTACGCACTCCAACTGCTAATATTGCTATCCGTGGCACAGATTTTACCGTGACGGTAGATGAGCTGGGGCGTAGCTTGGTTATTTTATTGCCTGATGTAAACGGCATATCTTCTGGTGAAATCGTAGTATCGACAGGCTCTGGCAGTGTTACACTAAACAAACCATTCCAATCGACCACGGCTTCGATGTACGAAAGACCTCCAAGTAGTCCAGCCATTCTTGATTTGACCATTGATTTGATCGACAACATGTTAATCGTCACACCGCCAAAAGAAGTAGAAATGGTGGATGAATCGTATAACGTGGTCGAAAGTAACCCCTACCTAGACTTTAGTGGCTTGGACGTAGACTTTTTAAACGAAGACTTGTTGGAAGAAGAGGTTGAGTTTACTGAGTTAGATATCAATTACTTGGACGTAAACTTTCTCGAAGACCTACTCAACATCTTAGATGCGTTAGCCGTGGCTGAAGAAGAAGACAGATTAAAACAAACCGCAGGGATTAACATTACAGGAACCGAGCTAGGTCAAGACAAGGACACCCAGATAACGACGTTAATTACAGGAAATGTGATTAGCTTTCGGCGTTTTGTTGAACACAAAGTCCGTCTGGATATAGAAGGCGGTGGCTCATATACTATTATGCTGATACAAAACGGTGTAGTTAACCAGATAAAAGTCAACGGTGGAGGCGATTCTCAAATAATGATTACGCAAGGTTCGTGAAAAAGTTTTTAATAATACTTAGCTTATTAAGTGTTCCGCTTATATTTCAGTGGGATATGTACCAAGTATTAAAGCTTCGTACTTTTGATGCTTTTGTTAGCCAGGGACAACCGTCCGGGTATTTTGCAATACTGAACATTACCGAAGAGGATGTTAATCGAGAAGGCGGTTATCCGTTGCCACGTTACCGACTTGCAGAAATACAGCACGATTTACTGGAGCATGGAGCCATAGGCGTGGGTTGGGTCATTGGCTTTCCGCACTCAGACAGGCTAGGTGGCGATGAAGCGTTTGCTTATTCTATGAGTTTTTCTAAAACCGTACTGCCCTTGTTTGAACACGACAATGGAGAGTATCCAGATACTGTTGGTACAGTAATATTGGGTGACGGTGACGGTGGTTTTGAAGCAGCAGGAACTTTACAAAACATACCGATACTGCGTGAATCTGCTTGGACCGAACAAGGGATTGCTACGGCCCCGGTTGATGTGGATAATCTAGTTAGAAGGATACCATTATTGTATAAGACTCCAGATGGTTGGTTAGCGGCATTTGGAACACAGGTTTTAAAAGTTTTGGCTGACGCGGATACCTACGTGATTAAAACAAATCAAAATGGTATTGAAGAAGTGCGCGTAAAGGGTATTCCGCCAGCCAAAGTTGATTCTCTGGGCAGGAAGTGGATTAGTTGGATTGTTCCACGTGAAACATCTTTAGAAGAAATGGATGTTGAGGGTCGGTTTGTTTTTATCGGTGTAACTGCTAAAGGTGTCATGCCACAGCTCGCTACCCCAATAGGTTTACTCGAACCTCATTACATTCAAGCTGCCTTGGCCGAAAGTATCTTACAGTCAGACAGCCCTTACATTCCAGATTACTCTTTAGCGGCAGAAAGTCTTATTTTTGTAACTACGGTAGCCCTAGTATGGTTTTTGGTCAGTGGGCTGGGCGTGACCTGGGGGGTGTTATCGGCATCGATTTTGTTCAGCGCGACGGCTTATGCTGGAACGCAACTTATCGCAAATGGACTGTTAATTGACGTAGTTTGGACCCTAATTAGCCAGATTTTGGCCTCTACAGTCGCTTTTTACCTTAATTACCGCACCCAATACCGCCTAAAACAGCAAATTAAGAAGCAATTTGAGCATTATTTGGACCCAAGACAGGTAAAACGGCTACAAAACGACCCAAATTTGCTTCGTTTAGGGGGTGAAAAGCGTTATGCGACATTTTTGTTTACCGATGTACGAGGGTTTACATCGTTGTCCGAATCGCTTCCCCCGGAACAAGTTACGTACATTATGAACAAGGCTTTGACTGCTCAACAAAAAGCAGTTCAGCAATACGAAGGAACTGTGGATAAGTATATTGGCGATGCAATGATGGCTTTTTGGAATGCTCCTTTTGATCAAGAAGATCATGAGTATCGAGCGGTATCTTGTGCCTTGCAAATAATCAATAATATGGAAGGTCTTAATCGAGAGCTAGTTGCAGAAGGGTTACCTGAAATAGCTATTGGCATTGGAGTTAATACCGGAGATGCTGTTATTGGCAACATGGGCAGTGAACAACGGTTTGATTACACCGCTATTGGCGACGCTGTAAACACGGGAGCCAGGCTTGAATCTGCAACCAAACAAGAGGGTGTTGATTTGTTAGTTGGGGAAACTACTGCCAATCGCTGTAAATATGATTTACACTTAGTGAGCGAAATAAAAGTTAAAGGTAAGGAACAAGCGTTACAGGTCTATACTTATGGGTTTTAAACTTGCCATAATTTTAGGTGCATTGTTGGTGGCTTCACTAGCTGGCTCCGCTTCGTACATTAAATACCTTAACAACCAGATGGCGGTGCTTAAAGGAAACCAAGTCATATTAGAAAATCAAATAGAAGAACAGAATGCTTCAATAGATGCGTATTTAAAAAAGCAAGAGCAGGTCAGCTTTCAGTTAAAAAGCATGGAAGCAGAAAAAAACGAAGCATTGCGAGAGTTCAACAGCCTTAGAGATAAGTTCTCTAAGCACGACATGAATAGCTTGGCACTAGCCAAACCCAAACTTATTGAAACAAGGGTCAACAATGGGACTCGCAAGGTAAAAGAAGCGTTGGTAAAGATTACTGATCCTAACCAGTTTGAACCACAGGAAGAGCCTGTTGAAACACCAGAGATAAAAATAGAGGTTCCAGATGCGAAAGCTGGTATTCGCGGTTAGCTTACTGTTGGTTGGTGGGTGTTCGATGATGCCCAACACCAAACAAGTTGAGGTTAAAACTATAGCGGAGCGCCCGCCTATGTACCATCCACCATTGCCAATGGAAATGCAGTTGACAGACGTACAGTTTGAAGTGATGACCCCCGAAACTATGACAACCTATCTCGGTTTGATTGACGAAAACAAAGCGCCGCGCAAACCGTACTATGCGTTGACCACCAAACAATACGAAAACTTAGCCATGAATATGGCTGAAATTAAAAGATATACCAAAAACATACTAACTATTGTAAAGTTCTATAGAGACTATGATAAAGGGGAAGAATAATGTTTGAATGGGTAGCTGAAATTATTGGTGTTGTAACCGCAATTGTATGCGGAGCAAGTTTTATTGCCGCGATAACCAATACTCCAAAGGATGATGAGTTGTTAGGTAAACTTTATAAGGCAATTGAATTACTTGCTTTAAATATAGGCAAGGCAAAAATGACGCCTCCTAATAAAGATTGATAAGTTTAATTCAAAAGGATCTGTAAATGGCTGAAGAACCGGTATCTTTAATTGAAGAAACAATTCCTTCTCAAGGAAATCCTTTGTCTGGAATGATGGAGGAGCAAATTGATATAGAGATTGAAGAAGAACAGACTCCTGAAATGGAAGAGTTAGATGACGGGTCAGTCGTTTTAAGTTACGAAGAACAAGCGTTTAAAGAAGCTATTTTTGCAGAACACGATGCGAACATAGCCGAATTAATTGACGAAAGAGATTTGATGGAAATCGCTAGTGATTTAAGCGAAAAGTATGAAGAAGACAAATCTGGAAGAAAAGATTGGGAGGAATCATACGTTAATGGTTTAGACCTGCTAGGCATTAAGTACGAAGACAGAGATCAACCTTTTAGGGGTTCTAGTGGTGTAACACACCCCTTGATAGCGGAGTCAATCACACAGTTTCAAGCTCAGGCATACAAAGAGTTATTGCCTAGCGGAGGTCCAGTTAGAACACAGATTATTGGCGCTACGAATCCTCAAGTAGAGATGCAATCTCAACGAGTTAAGGATTTTATGAACTACCAGATTATGCATGTAATGGAAGAGTATGACCCAGAAATGGATCGTCTTTTGTTTTATCTCCCGATTGCTGGAAGTGCTTTTAAGAAAGTGTACTTTGATGACTTGTTAGACAGAGCAGTTTCTAAATTTGTTCCTGCGGATGATTTGATTGTTCCATACAACGCATCAGACTTAGACTCGGCGTCTAGAATTACTCATGTAATTCGTATGAATGAAAACGATGTTCGTAAGGCGCAAGCAACTGGGTTTTACAGAGAAATAGAACTGAGCCCATACGAAGCTGACGATGAAATACTAGATAAAGAAAGAGAGCTGTCAGGGATTGATAAAACTTCCGACGATCAAGACTGTACTTTACTAGAAATACACACGGATTTAGATTTACCCGGCTTTGAGCACAGGCATCCATTAGACAATGAGCCAACAGGAATAAAACTTCCTTACATTGTTACGATAGATGAAGGAACATCTAAAGTTTTGTCGGTTAGAAGAAACTGGACGGAAGGTGACGAGTATCACCGTAAGCAGCATTACTTTTCGCACTACAAATTTTTACCGGGTCTTGGCTTTTACGGTTTTGGTTTATTGCATATGATTGGCGGTTTAGGTCGCTCTGCAACATCAATTCTTAGGCAATTAATTGATGCCGGAACATTAGCTAACTTACCTGCTGGGTTTAAAACTAGAGGTATTCGCATTAGAGATGCGGATGAACCGTTATCCCCTGGTGAATTTAGAGATATTGATGTTCCTGGTGGAGCGTTAAAAGAAAGCATTATGGCGTTGCCGTACAAAGAGCCTAGCCAAACTTTATCAACGCTACTTGGTTTTGTTGTAGATGCTGGCAGACGATTTGCTGCTATTACTGACATACAAGTGGGCGATGGTAATCAACAAGCGGCGCCAGGTACTACAGTGGCGCTCTTGGAAAGAGGCTCTAAAGTAATGTCTGCGATACACAAGCGTTTACATTATGCACAAAGAAAAGAATTTAGGATGCTGGCAAAAATCTTTGCCGAATCTTTGCCTCCGGTGTATCCATATAATGTGGTTGGTGCAGAGACATCGATTAAGCAGCAAGATTTTGATGATCGAGTAGATGTATTGCCTGTATCTGATCCGAATATATTTTCTATGTCGCAACGGATGGCTTTAGCTCAAACTCAATTGCAGTTAGCGCAAAGCAACCCAGAGATGCACAATTTGTACGAGGCTTACCATAGAATGTATGAGTCTATTGGGGTGCAGAATATAGAGGCTATTTTACCGCCCCCAAAACAGCCCGTACCAACAGATCCTGCTATAGAAAACGCAAAAGCTTTAATACAAGAGACTTTACAGGCGTTTCCAGAGCAAGATCACGATGCCCACATACAGTCGCATTTGCTTTTTATCAAAAGCCCAGTGGTTTCTACTACGCCTCCTGTGTTTGCGTTGTTACTGGCTCATATTTGTGAGCATGTTGCGTTTAAAGCAAGAGCAACGGCAAACAATGAGATGCAACAGATTATGGAGCAAGCTATGCAGCAAGGACAACAATCTCCGCAAATACCGCCAGAGGATGTTGAAAAAAGGGTTGCTCAGTTAATTGTTGGGTTTACTAATGAGGTTGTCATGGAACTAAGTCCACCGGCAGAGGGTCAAGAAGATCCGTTAGTAGAACTAAGATCTAAAGAAATAGATATAAAAGCGGCGGATGTTCAGAGAAAAGCAGATGAATTTGCTGCCAAGCATCAGCTTGATGTTCAAACAGAAGTTCAAAAACAGCAACTGGCCAGAGAAAAAATAGATTCTCAAGAAGATATAGCGTTGCTTCGAGCAGAAGTTAACAGAGAACGTATTGATAGAGTTGGCGGAGCTGGTAGAGGTGAATAATGGCGATTAGTAGAGGAAACATTAGCAAGCAATTAACCGGGCAAATGGCTAAACAAACAGGAATGACCAAACCCGAAGCAGAATACTTGCTTAAAAAGGGTAAAGAGTTAAACGACATGGAAGGGTTTGAAGAAGGTGGATCTGTCCATGAAATTAAAGCCTATAATTTTAAAGGAGTATTTTAGATGGCCAGGTATAGTTTTAGAAACGCGACAGACAAAGAGTTAACCGCAGGACTTAATAGCTCTAATCAAGATGAAAATGATGCGGCCATGAAAGAGCAGATGAGAAGGCTTGACGCAGGAAAAGTTCCGATTACTAGAAACACTATGGATAAACTCGCTACTCAAGATCCGGGTCCAAAAAAATCTATTAAAAGGAGCGCTGGCGGTTCGGCTAGAGGAACACGAGGTCAAACGTCTGGCAAAAATTTTAGCGGTATTTATTGATTAATACTTCAATATGCCATATTCTTTGATTCATGGCAGATCCTACAACTTTTGCGTATTTAGTGTTAAAAAGAGTACAGGAACGTATTACTTTAACACAAGAAGCTATCATTCATGGTACGGCTAAAGAATATGCGATTTATAGAGAGTTAGTAGGTGAGCTTAGGGGGCTTCAATATGCCGAACAAGAAATCAAAGACGCTCTTAGTTCATCGGAGGAAGAATGACTAAAACGCTTTATGTACCAGACCATGTTGCTGCTGAAGAAAATGAAAAGCGGCAAGCAACAGTGGCTTCTGCTTATGTTGAGAAAGAAGAAAAAGTATTAGATCCTACCAGGCTAGATCTTTCGTTAAACGAAAGACTGCCACAGCCAACCGGCTGGAGAATACTGGTTATGCCTTATTCTGGTAGAAAAACATCTGACGGCGGAATACATATACCCGATTCCGTTAGAGATAGAGAAGCATTGGCAACAGTTGTTGCTTATGTTTTAAAAGTTGGACCATTGGCTTATGCAGATCCAAATAAATTTGGAGAAGGCTCAAGTCCTTGGTGCGAAGAAGGTCAATGGGTTTGTATTGGCCGTTATGCCGGAGCTCGATTTAAAATAGATGGCGGAGAAGTTCGTATCATTAACGATGACGAAGTTATTGCTACTATTATTGAGCCTGATGATATTAAACATGTCTAGAAAGAAGAAAGTCATTATAGGAAGACTGCGACATGCCAGAAGAACAGAAAATAGAAATAGGTGATTCGGAAGAATCTGAAGTAGCTATTACATTAGAAGAAGTTGAGGAAAAAGAAATTCCTCAAGCTCCTGTTGTAGAAGCTTCAAAACCTGAAGAAGAAACTAACTCTGAAGAGTTAGAAGATTACAGCGATGGCGTAAAAAAACGCATTGCTAAGTTAACAAAAAAGTATCGAGAAGAAGAACGTCAAAAGCAAGCCTCTATTCAGTTTGCTGAAAATGTTCGTAAAGAGAACGAAGATTTAAAAGCTCGTTTAAATAGTTTAGACGCAGGTTTTGTAAAAGAAGCGGATACTCGAATATCTTCTCAGATAGATACAGCGAAAAGAATTCTTAAAGACGCGCATGAATCAAATGACTTTGATAAAATTGTAGAGGCTCAAGAAGTTTTAGCCTCTTTAGCTGTTGAAAAGGATAAGGTTTCTAATGCTCAACGGCAAAGAGAAAGTCAGGCAGAAGAAATTGAAAACAAGCTTCCAGAGCCTAATCAAATAAAGCAGCAAGCCGCTCCACAACCAGATTTAAAAGCTCAAGAATGGGCGAGTAATAACTCTTGGTTTGGAGAGGATGAAGTTATGACTCAAGCCGCTTTTGCTATTCATCGTATACTGGTCGAAGACGAAGGATTTGACGCGCAGACTGATGAGTACTATAGTGAAATTGATAAGAGACTTATAAACGAGTTTCCACAGAAACTAGGTTCTAAGACTCAAACAACCGGGGGAAGCCGCAAAGTTGCGTCAGCCGAAGCTTCCGCATCCCGCAACAAGGGTGGACGCAAAACTGTGAAATTAACACCTTCGCAAGTCGCAATCGCCAAGAGGCTAAATGTACCTCTTGAAGAATATGCTAAATACGTGTGAGGAATAAAGTTATGAGTGAAACAGAAAACACAACTGTCAAAAAGTCTGCCCGGACGCCTAGAGCCAATCAAACACGCGCAGGGCAAGCGCGCCGACAACCGTGGAGGCCACCATCTGTATTGGATGCACCCCCCGCACCAGAAGGATTCAAACACAGATGGATTAGATCTGAAGTTATGGGTTTTGATGATCGTAAGAACATATCTGCCAGGTTAAGAGAAGGCTGGGAGCTGGTTCGAGGTGATGAATACCCTGATTTTGACATACCAACTGTCGAAGACGGCAAACATGCCGGAGTCATAGGTGTAGGAGGATTACTTCTGGCAAGAGTCCCGGTTGAAGTCGTGCAGGAACGTAACGACTACTTTCGCGGTGTAACGCGCGATCAAATGTCGGCTGTTGACAACGACTTAGCTCGTGAACAGCACCCAGCGATGCCTATCAGTAACCCTGACAGGCAATCTCGTGTAACTTTTGGCGGTCCTCAAAGCGAGGACTAGGAGAAAAAAATGGCTAATATTAATGGAAGTTTTGGTCTACGCCCTTTAAGTAAATTGGGCGGAGGGTCAAATTCCACTGGTCTTACAGGCTATACTCCTTATGAAATTGCTAGTGACAACACTGATAAAATATACCACGGACAATTGGTTATTCCTCTTGCTTCTGGGTACATTGACCACACAGCTAACGCTGCTGGTGGAACAGTAAGTCATCTAGGCGTTTTCCAAGGATGTCAATATGTCTCAAGCACCACTGGAAAAACAGTTTGGAGCAACTACTGGCCCGGTTCTGGGGCAGATAGTAATCATCCAGTTCAAGCATTTATAAATGACGACCCTAGTCAGCTATATGTGATTGCAACGGATGCTTCATGGACTAGTAAGGCAAATGCTCGTGCAAGTGTCTTTTTAAACGCAAACTTATCTACAGGTATAACAGGAACTGATGCTACAGGTCTTTCATTAGGACGTTTGGCTATCAGCACTCTTGCTACAACCAACAGTCTAGCACTTCGTGTTATGGGCTGGTTAGATGATGTTGAAAATGCTGATTTCGCTTCTGCTGGAATCGGTGCAATCGTTCGGTTGAATAACTCTTTCAATGCGCCTACGGGCTCCATTGCTGCGGGTACACCTTCAACCACTGGCGTATAGGAGTATATGAGAAATGGCTATAAGTAGAGCACAACTAGCTAAAGAGCTAGAGCCTGGACTCAATGCCTTATTCGGTATGGAGTACGCCAGGTATGATCAAGAAGACAAAGAGATCTATGACACTGAATCTTCAGAACGAGCTTTTGAAGAAGAAGTAATGCTGGCAGGATTTGGTTCTGCGCCAGTTAAGTCAGAAGGTTCTGCTGTGTCTTTTGACGACGCGCAAGAAGCGTATACCGCACGGTATACACATGAGACTATCGCTCTTGCTTTTTCAATAACTGAAGAAGCAATTGAAGATAATCTTTATGATCGTCTTGCATCACGTTATACAAAAGCGTTGGCGCGCAGTATGGCTCACACTAAACAGGTGAAAGCTGCTGCAACCTTAAATAATGCTTTTGATAGCACTTTTGCAGGAGGCGACGGCAAAGAGCTGTGTGCTACTGATCACCCTTTGGTGACAGGTAACACGCTTCGCAACGAGCCAAGCACTGCTGCTGACCTAAACGAAACAAGCTTAGAAAACGCACTTATTGACATTGCAGGATTTGTCGATGAGAGAGGTTTGAAAGTATCTGTTCGTGGATTAAAGTTGATTGTCCCATCTGCATTGCAGTTTGTTGCGGATCGTCTTCTTGAGTCTACACTTCGTCCGGGTACAGCGGATAATGACGTAAATGCTACTCGAAACATGGGGATGCTACCGCAAGGGTACGTTGTTAACCATTATTTGACAGACACTGATGCGTTTTTTATTAAAACAGATGCTCCTAGAGGATTTGTTCATTTTGAGCGTATGGGAATGTCTACCAAGATGGAAGGTGACTTTGACACAGGTAATGTTAGATTTAAGGCTCGTGAGCGTTACAGCTACGGGTACTCAGATCCACGTTGCGTATACGGTTCTCCAGGAGCCGCGTAATACTTTTAAAGTATGTGAAAGGGGGCATTGCGCCCCCTTTCTTTTTTGTGTACCCTCAATATAACTAGGATTTTTATAAGCTATAATTGACTGCCCTAGCAGACACTTATTATGACGTTATAGCGAAACCTTTAATAAGGAGGTCGGCCAAATGGCTAACACAACTTTTAACGGACCAGTTCGTTCAGAAAATGGTTTTAAAGTAATTTCAAAAAATGCGACTACAGGTGCTATTACAGACACGGCTGTAATTGCCTCTACAGGGATTGTAACTAACAAATACATCAAACATGTTGGTTTTGCCACAGGCGTAACGGTCAACACAACTGCTGGAGATAGCCCCACTATTGGTGAATTTACTCAACCAGCAAACACTATCATTACAGACATTAAAATATTTTGTGACGTTTCCCCTGTTATTGGAACTGGTGACATTGGTTATGAAGTTGGGACTGCTAGTTCTGGCGCACAAATTGTTGCTGCTCAAACGGATGAAATTTTAGATGGTGGTACAACTGTTGTTGCACACAATGTAACTGTAACCAGTTTGGTTCTTCAAACGCAGGACGACACTACTGCCCCTGCTTCTGTTCAATACACAGACACTGAAAGAACTATCTTCTGCAATATTACTAATACGGTAGATGCTACAACTGCGGGTTCTTTTACTTTTATAATTGAATACGTTCAAATAGCGTAAAGTAAACACGGTTTAGGTGGGCTTTGCCCGCCTAAATTGTAGGAGTTTTATATGTCAGATATTCAAGTAAAAACGTATACTAGCGGTCTTTCTGCTTCTACTGCGTCTATTGCGGCTTTACAAACAACAACCGGCACTGCTGCGATGACTTTGACCGATGCGGCTACCGCAGGAACTTTTCACACTACGGGTTTAGCCGCTAAAGTAACGCTAACTTCTGGTGGAAATATTTCAGGCGTAACTATAACGGTTACCGGAACGGACATTGCAGGAAATGCTCTGACTGAAGATATTACCGGGCCAAACAATACTACAGTTACTGGAACAAAATTTTTTAACACAGTTACTTCAGTTGCAGGAGATGGTTCTATTGGAACTAATACTTCTGTCGGAGTTGCCGCAGGAACTACTGGTGGTCAAGCCGTTGTTTTTGCAGGAAGAGCAAGGTTAAAAGGGTTTCACTGTACCACTGGCGGCACAGTTGCCAATATAACGTACTATGACGAATCTCCTATAAGCGGGACAAGCATTTTTTCAACTCAGGTAGCCACAACAACGCACGATTATATAGAGCCTTCTGTGCCAGATGATGGCGTTGTTTTTCCAAACGGGATTTATATAGATATTCCTGCCGGAGCTTCTGCAAGCATAACTACTTTTTATGCCTAGTGATTGCTAACGATTTTTTAAGGAGATAACAATGGCGACTTCTGGTTCGGTTGATTTTAATTTAGATATGGCCGAAATCACAGAGGAAGCCTTTGAGCGCTGTGGTTTAGAGCTTAGAACAGGGTATGATTCTAGAACTGCTCGTAGATCTATGAATCTTTTGTTTGCAGATTGGGCAAATAGGGGTTTAAATCTTTGGACAGTAGAACAAGTTACGCAGTCTTTAGCTAATCTTTCAGCAACTTCTGCGGTTACCTCTTATCCCGTAGGCACTATAACGGCTACGGTAGGAGCTTCTACTAATCTTAGCGTTGGAGAAACGATTACTGGGGGAACCAGTGGTGTAACGGCTTCTGTTATTACAAAGCCAAGTTCAACTACTATAACGATAACAGTTCCTTCTGGAAATTTTACAGCCGGAGAAACGATTACTGGCAGTTCAAGTAGCGCAAGCACAACAATATCGTCAGACCCAAGTTTAGCTAACAGTCAGGCCAGTGTGGACATGCTAGAAGCTGTGATTCGCAGAGATGGCTCTGATGTAATTATTACTCGAATTAATCGACAAGATTATTTAACAATTCCGGATAAGACTACTCAAGGAAGACCAACTCAATTTTACATAGATAGGCAGATAACGCCTACAGTAACAGTTTGGCCGGCTCCAGAAAATTCTACTGACCAATTAATATACTATAGAATCAAGCGCATAGAAGATGCAGATGCTGCAACTAACAATGCAGATGTGCCTTTTAGATTTTTACCTTGTTTGGTAGCAGGACTAGCTTATTACATAGCTATTAAGAAAGCCCCGGACCGAGTTCCGATGTTAAAGAGCATGTACGATGAAGAATTTCAACGTGCTGCGTCAGAAGATGCCGAAAGAACCGCTTTACGTCTTGTTCCGTCTTATTCTTCTTTGAGAATCTAACATGGCTAGGTTTGCTTCTGGAAAATACGCATTAGGCATTTCAGATAGATCTGGCAGGTCTTATAAGATAAAAGACATGATTATGGAGTGGAATGGTCTTTTTGTAGGCAAAGACGAGTATGAAGCTAAACAGCCTCAGTTAAATCCAAGACCTGTAAAAGCTGACCCACAATCTTTACGCATAAGCCGACCAGCCAGAGAAGAACCTGCTGTAGAGGTTTTGCTTCCATTTAATCCTTTTACTTCAGGTTCTAGTGGTTCAGCGGTAATTACCGTTAATGAACCAGGACACGGCAGAAGTACAGGGGATACGGTAACTTTTAGGTCTTGTGAAGCATTTGATGGGTTTACTGAAGCCGTTTTAGAGACAGCGGCTGGTTTTGCTATTACTAAAGTAAACGCAGACAGCTACACATTTACTGCCAGTAGTGGAACAGCTACTAGCGGCAATACAAAGGGAGGCGGTGGCTTTGCTTCCGCAGGTCCCGTAACAGTGAGTGCATGATATGGCTTTTACATTTACAACTTTAAAAACAGCGATACAAGATTACACCCAGAACACGGAAACGACGTTTGTTAATCAATTGCCGACATTTATACAGAATGCCGAAGAGCGTATTTTAAAAGAGGCTCAACTAGATTATTTTCGCAAAAACGCTACCGGGGTAATTACTTCTGGAAATAAGTTTTTATCTAAGCCAGATGATTTTTTAGCGCCTTTTTCGTTAAGTGCCGTTAACAGCTCAAATAACGATTTTTTGCTGTACAAACACGTTACGTTTTTACAGGATTACACACCAAACCCAGCTACCACAGGTACACCGCAGTACTACGCTGATTTTGATGATACAACCTTTTTAATCGCGCCTACCCCAGATCAAGGGTATTCCACAGAAATACACTATTTTTATCGGCCTCAATCTATAACCGCGACTAGCGATGGGACAAGCTGGTTAGGTACAAATGCTACTCTAGCAATGCTTTACGGCTCTTTAGTTGAGGCATATACTTTTATGAAGGGAGAGCAAGATTTATTGACCCTATACAATGGAAGATTTACCGAAGCTCTGCAATTTTTGAAAAACTTGGGTGAAGGCAGAAATTCTAGAGATGAGTATCGATATGACTCATTGAGAAGAGATGTTTCGTAACTATGGCTATAACAGAAGCAATGTGTACATCATTTAAACAAGAAGTGCTTGAAGGGGTACACAATTTTAAATCCTCTGGGGGTCACACGTTTAAAATAGCTTTGTACACATCGAGCGCAAGTTTAGATGCTACAACCACAGCCTACACTACTTCAAACGAGGTAAGCGGAACAAACTACGACGCAGGGGGGTTTACTCTTACAAACAAGAGTCCGGAAACAACAGGAACCACTGCTGTTTGTAGCTTTGAGGATGCTTTCTGGAATTCATCAAGCATAACCGCTCGTGGAGCGCTGATATATAATTCATCTCAAAGTAACAGAGCCGTTTGCGTGTTAGACTTTGGTATTGATAAAACCAGTAACCCTGATTTTAGAATAGATTTTCCGGCTGAAACAGCAACCGGCGCATTAATAAGGTTTGCATAATGGCTAACACAACATATAGCGGCTGGAGTAGAGGACAATATTTTTCAGGACCGTGGGGCAAGCCTGTTGTTGATTCTGTGCAAGTTACTGGTGTTCAAGCTACCGGTCAAATTGGTTCAGTTAACACATGGCTTCCGATTGATGACTCACAAACACCTAGTTGGGATACTGTAACTGACTCACAAACACCTAGCTGGGCGCAAATAAACACAGCGCAAACACCCAATTGGAATGATATAGCGGCTTAAAGGACGGGCAAATGGCAAGTACATATGTAAACGATCTTCGGTTAGAAGAAATAGGCACAGGAGATCAAAGCGGCTCCTGGGGTACAACAACCAATACAAATCTTGAATTAATAGCGGAAGCATTTAGTTACGGATCTGAAGCAATAGCTAATTCGTCAACACACACCATAACACTTGCTGATGGAACTTCTGATGAGGCTAGAAGTCTTTATTTAAAATGCACTGGTGGTGGGCAAGCTTGCACGGTAACGATTGCCCCAAATACGCTTTCTAAAGTCTGGATAATAGAAAACGCAACCAGTTATACGCTTACCTTTTCTCAAGGAACTGGAGCAAATGTTGCTGTTTTAGCGAGTCAGGTAAAAATGATTGCTACTGATGGAGCAGGTGGTGGCGCGGTAGTTTATGATTTATTGACCGACGTTAACTTAGCCGGCACAACAGTGTACAGCGCTTTAAATGATGGAACTACTACTTTAACCAGTACAGTTGCAGAGTTAAATATATTAGACGGTGTTACAGCTACTGCCGCAGAGTTAAATATTCTTGATGGCGTAACTAGCACTGCCGCAGAATTAAACTATAACGATACCGGGTCTGCTGTTGGTACAGTAGTAGCAAGCAAGACCGTTACGGTTGATGCAAATAAAGATGTAGCGTCTTTCCGAAACATTACGTTAACAGGTGAGTTAGATGCCGGAAGTCTTGATGTATCAGGTGACGCAGATATAGATGGAACTCTCGAAACAGACGCTTTATCTATAAATGGAACAACCGTTACCAGCACAGCAGCAGAACTAAACATCCTTGATGGAGTTACCAGTACAGCAGCAGAATTAAACTTAGTTGATGGAATTACAGCAGGGACTGTTGCAGCATCCAAAGCAGTTATTGTAGACAGCAACAAAGACATTACAGGATACAGAAATCTTACAGCGACAGCGACTATAACAGGTGCTGAAGTTACTGCTACTTCTGACGTTCGCCTTAAATCAAACATTGAAACAATTAATGGTGCGTTAGATAAAGTAAAAGCGATGCGCGGTGTATACTTTGATAAAAACGATAAGCGCTCTGTAGGTGTTATTGCACAAGAAATGCAAGAAGTCATGCCTGAAGTAGTGGTTACAGATGACACAGAAGATAAACATTTGTCGGTTGCTTATGGCAACCTGGTAGGTGTTTTAATAGAAGCAGTTAAAGAGTTATCGGATAAAATAGAAAAACTAGAGGCTAAATAATGGCGGTCACAAGTTCAGCACCTATCAGTTTAGTGGCAGACATCGTTGGCGAGTTTGGCGGTAGCACACCTCATTCTTTAACCGAATACTACCGTGGTGGCAGCCTTGTACCTAACACTACAGCTAACAACAGTGTTCCTACTAGCGGTGCTATATCACTAACAGACTTTTTCGGAGCCAGTAGCGTCACTGCTTGGTCTACTACTATGACTGTTGGTGGGATTACTGGAAAAATATCAGAAATTGGCTACGGATCTGCTGGAGCAGTTCAAAACGCAACGCCTACATACGGTTCGTTAAGTGACAATACTATTGATATTTTAGGAGGAGCTTTTCTTAGACAGGTTAAATACGCTGTTGGTAAAATATTTATTGAAATTGACGGAGGATCAACTTCTTGGTCAACATGTGTGGTTCATGGCGTTACTTTTACTAGAACAAACATGACTAAAGACGTAGATTTGTGGACGCAAACCGCAACTAGCAACTTACCCGCGTTTGGTAACACTGTTACTGTTACTTTTAACCTGTAGAGAAAATATAAATGAGTTATACATGCACAAAAGTAAATTCTGTAAGCTCTGAAGTTGCCGAATCATTTTGGGGGGCGGGGCAACCTTACTATATAACCGAAGGGACAATGCCAAAATACGAAGGAAGTGAAACGCCTAACTACAATTACTACAATACTATTTTAACAACTGGTGAAACAGCCGATTGGCTTTATGTGTGTTCATTAAATAATTACCCTGTTGTAATAATTCCAGCCGATGATAACGGGGATAAAATAGTTGCAAAAGGATTTGTTGTTCGTCCTGACGCTACTAATTCTAGGACATTTCTTTTTGTTGAAAATGGCTTTTGGCATCCGTTTGTAAACCTTTGTAAAGAAGAAGGGTATACTGGAATACAAGCAGAAGTTATAAATGGCAAAAGTTTATATAAATATTTAAAGTTTTCTTGTGCAAACGGGTTAATGCCAGCTAGTCTTACTGACGAACCTTACGATGCTTCTAACAGTTACCTTTCTATGCTTGCTGAGAACCACCCAGAATTTCGCTGGATTACTTGGACTTTTAACGAGTAAAGGCAAAGGATAAGTAAATGGCAAGTTCGTATACAAGCAACTCAGGGATAGAAAAGCCAGCCGAGGGCGACCAGACAGGTGAGTGGGGCGATACGGTCAACACCAATATGGACATTATTGACCGCTCCATTAATGGTGTTGGTGCAATAACTCTATCTGGAACTACACACACATTAACCACTACTGACGGCACGTTAAGCGATGGCATGTATAAAGTGCTTGTTCTTGGTGGCTCTCCTAGTGGCACAAACACAATTACTATTGCTCCCAATGACGCAGATAAAGTTTACATAGTAGTAAACAGTAGTGGGCAGACTGCTACGTTTACGCAAGGTTCCGGGGGCAATGTTAGCGTTCTTAATGGCGACAGTAAGATTATTTACGCAGATGGCAATGGAACAGGGGCTGCAGTTGTAGACGTAACAGCCGATCTATCTTTTTCATCTGTCAATATAGACGGCGGTACGATTGACGGTACGGTTATTGGTGGGGCTAGTGCGGCAGCAGGGACTTTTACTACCGTAACAGCTAGTGGAGAAATAGATGGTGCTTCGTTAGATATCAGTGGTAATGCTGATATAGACGGTACGTTAGAGACAGACGCGTTATCTATTGCTAGTACAACAGTTACATCGACCGCAGCAGAATTAAACTTGTTAGACGGCTCTAGTGCAGGGTCTGTTGTAAACAGTAAAGCGGTAATTTATAGTTCTGGTGGTGTTGTAAATGCAACCGATGTAGCTGTAAGCGGCTCTGGTGCTAGATCAATAACTATTACTTCATCTGATAACATAGCGTCTATGGAAATTGGATCGGCTGCTAGTAATGCAGCTTTTATAGACCTTAAAACTCCGAGTAGTGATGATTTTGACATGCGAATTTCCTCTGAAAGCGGAGGGTCAGGCGGTTTTTTACAGGTAGCTAGTGGCAATCTTACTTTAACTGGTTCTGGAAAAACATCGGCAGTTTTTGATGGTGATGGCGCAGTAAGTCTGTACCACAATAACTCCGTTAAAATAGCTACAGCATCAGGTGGGATTACAGTAACAGGAGAAGTTGCTGCTACTAGCCTAGATATAAGTGGCGATGCTGATATTGACGGTACTTTAGAAGCCGACGCTATGACCTTAAACGGCACAGCAATTACTACTACAGCCACGCTATCCACAGGAATTAGTAATACCAACGTACCTGTATTTACAACTGGCGTAGCAGACGATGATTTTTTACGAGTTGCCGGAACGTCTATAGAGGGTAGGTCTGCCGCTGAAGTCTTGTCAGACATAGGCGCATCTGCTGCGGCTGGTTCTGGCTCTATTGTTACCACAGGCGCATTAAACTCTGGAAGCATTACAAGTGGCTTTGGAACAATCAACAATGGCAGTTCAGCGATTACTACTACAGGACTTATTAGCGGCGGTTCGCTTGATATTGATGATGTTGTCATTAACGGGTCAACAATTGGACACACGGACGATACTGATTTAATTACGGTTGCTGACGGGATTGCAACCGTAGCTGGCGAAGTTTCAATGACTACGCTTGATATTGGTGGAACGAATGTTACGAGTACCGCAGCAGAACTTAATTATAACGACACGGGCGCTGCTGTTGGCACAGTAGTAGCATCTAAAACGGTAACGGCAGACGCTAATAAAGATATTACAGGTTTCCGTAATGTTACTCTTACAGGAGAGTTAGACGCTGGAAGCTTAGACGTTTCTGGTAATGCTGATATAGACGGCACTCTTGAAACAGACGCTTTGTCTATAGCTAGTACCGTTGTAACGGCAACCGCAGCAGAGTTAAATTACCTAGATATTACTACACTAGGAACAACCCAAGCATCGAAAGCAGTAACAACTGATTCTAATGGCGATGTTGTATTTCCCGATGGAGATAAAATAAACTTCGGAACGGGATCTGACTTAGTTTTGCAACATGATGGCTCAAACGCGTATATTCAAAACAGCACAGGAAATATAAACCTACAGGCAAAATCAGGCGAAAGTAGTATTGTGGCTATTCCAGATGGCGCAGTTACCCTTTATCATGACAACGCAGCTAAACTCGCTACAACTGCTACGGGTGCTGATATAACGGGTGCAGTGACCGCATCAACCTTTGAGCCAGATAGCGACACAACAGCAGGTGATAATGCGGCAATAGGGTACACATCTGCTGAAGGGTTAATACTTACTGGGCAAGGTTCAACATCAGACGTAACGATTAAGAATGACGCTGATGCTACAGTTTTAAGTATAGCAACGGGAACAACAAAAGTAGGGGTAGGAACAACAGGAAATTTAACAGGGTATGTTAATTTACCAGAGTCCGATTACGGAGAAGGTTTTAACTGGTTTAGTAGTGGAACTGCAGGAAATCGCGGTGGTATAGGTCATTACTCTTACGAATCTCGTATTTATTATGGCTCTAGCGATAACTTAACTTTTGTTGATGGCGGCCCTAGCGGAACGGAACGTATGCGGATTGCTGCAGATGGCAAAGTAGGCATAGGCACAACTGCCCCAACAAGAACGCTAACAGTAATAGGGTCAGTCGGTAATCAGTTTGTTGGGTCGCAGAGTCAATCCAATGATACAGCTAAATATGCCACATACGCTGGCTCGCATTATCACAATGCAGAGCAAGACGTTGCAGGGCTTGTCGTTCTTAGCGATGGTACTAATAACACAGTCTACCTTGGTGGTGGTATTGGCGAGTGCAACGCTGCTACAGTTTTAGCTTTTATAACAGACGTAAATGACGCAGAAACAGTCGGCACAGAACGTATGCGCATTACTAGTGCTGGCAAAGTAGGTATAGGCACAACTGCTCCCGGTGCTATGCTTCAAGTACATAGCGCAGCACTTGGTACGACTGCTGGCAATACTCAAGATATATTACAGCTTCATAGTCCAGACGTATCTAACAACACTATATACAGATTTCTTAATTATCGTCACTCAAGCGGTAGCAGTCATGATGAGAGTGAGTTGCGCTGGCAGAGAAAAGTAGATGTTACCGATCAGGGATATATAGGTCTTAGAAATCAAGCTATAACTTTTGGATACGGCACTACAGAACGTATGCGTATGAGAGACAATGGGCAGTTTTTAGTTAACCAAACCAGTATTATTGCTAGTGATAATGCATACCTACAAGTTACTGGAGGCTCTGTAACACCAGTTGCTCTTAGAGGTGGCACTAACAATTATTTTATGGCTTTTTATAAACAGTCTAACAACGATTTAATAGGCTCAATTACAGGTTCAACTGGTTCAACAACATCATTTAATACATCTTCTGACTATCGCTTGAAAGAAAATGTTGATTATTCTTGGGACGCTACAACAAGACTAAAACAACTTAAACCAGCAAGGTTTAATTTTATAGCTGACCCAGATAACACAGTAGATGGTTTTATTGCACACGAAGTCCAAGAGGTTGTGCCACACGCAGTAACAGGCGTAAAAGACGGCGAAGAAATGCAAGGCATAGACCACTCTAAATTAGTGCCTCTGTTGACTGCCTCACTACAAGAAGCCCTTAAAAGAATTGACAGCCTTGAGGAGCAGGTAAATGCGCTTAAAGGTAAGTGAAGTTAAAACATCAACAAGCCCTAAGCAGTGGGCTGTTTTTAAAAGGCAAAAGTTAATACATAAACATATAGCAGAGCATGGCATGGTAAACCCTATTGTAGTAAACAGTAAACACGAGTTGCAGTTTGGCGGGTGTCGCTTGCAGTATGCAGTTTTTTCTGGATTAGAACATATTGACGTTATTGTGTGCGATGACCCAAAAGAGGTAAGGCGTTTGCAAGATGAGCAAGCACGATATGAATATAATTTTTTGCCAGAAAATCTTATTGAACGACACAATCTTTTAGCTTAACGGAGAATAATAATGGCTAATACATATACATGGCAATTCGTACAACTAGATACAGCACCTACGGAGGGTTCGTTAAGTGACGTAGTTAAATCTATACATTGGCGAATTACTGGCGTAAGTGACACAAGAACCCCAAATAACACTGCGTCTACTTATGGACAGGCAAATATAGGCGCGGCAGACGCAGACAGCTTTACAGCGTTTAACAGTTTGACTGAGGATTGGTGTAAGACGCAGGTGCTGGCAAATATAGACAAGACTGAAGCAGAGCTAAAAGCTGATATAGATACACAACTTACAGAACTAGATACACCTACATCTGTGGGCAAGTTACCATCATCTTGGTAACAAAGAGATGGATTTAGAAAAACATATATTTGATTGTATTACTAGGGTAGAAGCACATGAAGCTAGATGTGCAGAAAGAGACAAAACAATATTTGCAAGGTTAGAAAAGATAGAAACCCACTTAGAACAATTAAACGCTAAATTGTTTCGAGGTGCGGTAATAATTATAGCAGGAATGACTACATTTATTATTTCGATATTAGGGCCATTTAATTAAATGTCATTTGAACAGTTAGAACATTCGGGGAAAGGTTGGGGAAGAAAAGCTTGGAGTTCTGGAGCTTTTGGTTTTGATGTCCTAGCAGGAACTGTCTCTGAAGATTTAAAGTTTGAACGACTTAAGAAACTTCGTAGACAACAGATTAGAGAGAGGGACGATGAAGAAGTGCTTGCACTAATGATGTTGACAATAATACGAGGTGAATAGTGGATAATAGTGAAATACAAAAATACGAAAAGATGATAGAAACTCTCCACTCGGAGGGTTGGGATTTAATTCGTAATCGTTTAATAGAAATGTTTAACAATCAAAATAACGTACTAGCAATCGGAGATGAAAAAGCTTTCTGGCAAATGCGAGGTTCGTTAGGAATGTTACATCTAATGATTGAGTTTGAGAACGTCTTACAAGCAGAGCTTGAAGGCGCAGACGAGGTACAGAGTGATGTTGAATGATTACAAATGTAATTCTTGTGGGCTAGTACGAGAGTATTGGTCTAAAGATGAAACAGTTAAGTGCAGAGATTGTGCTAATACTGCTTCAAAAATTATGTCAGGCGGGAACTTCTCATTACCCGGCATAGATACTGGCTTTCCGACTGCTGCCGATAAATGGGCTAGGAGACACCGGAAAGCTAATCACCATAACTTGAAAGAGTTAGGTATACCCTGTTAATCCCCTTATATAAGGTTAAGATTGGAGAAATAAAATGGCGACAAATCCTATAGTAGAGGCAGAAGAAGATTTTGACAACATTGACAATGTTGAAGATTTGACTCAACGCCTTGGACAAGAACTTAAATCAGAAGAAGAACAAGTTGCAGAGCAACCTACTGAGAATGTAGAAACTGAAGAGCTACCCCCTAAATTTCAAGGGAAAAGTGTAGACGACATTATTAACTCTTACGTTAATCTTGAACAGCAATACGGACGACAAGGTAATGAGCTTGGAGAACTTCGTAAACTTACTGACAGTTTAATTCAAAAAAATCTACAAGAAGATGCCACTAGTCAACGTACAGAGTCTCTTGAGAAATCTCTTTCTGAAGATGACTTTTATAACGACCCGCTTAATGCGGTACGCAAGGTAGTTGCGGAAGCTTTAGAACCCGTTAAGAGTAATCTATCTCAAACACAGGTAGACTCTACAGTACAACGGTTACAAGCCAAACACCCTGATTTAACCGAAGTTGTTAATGACTTAGGTTTTCAACAGTGGATTATGGAAAGCACTCCGCGACAAGATATGTGGGTTAAAGCAAGTAACGGAGATTTTGATTATGCAGACGAACTGTTTACACAGTACAAAGCTATTCAAAAACCTCAAGTGAAAGCGGAGAAAGAACAAAATCAAGCTGTAAAAGAGAAAGAGCTTGAGGCTGCTTCTTCTGTATCTTCTGGAGCGTCACAAGACGCAGGAGCATCATCTAGCAAAACGATTTATCGTAGAGCTGAGTTAGTGCGACTGAAGATTAATGACCCCCAGAGATACAATGAACTACAAGGAGAAATTATGCAAGCATACGCAGAAGGCAGAGTTCGTTAATTTATCCAAGTTTAATTTTAATTTTTTATAGGAGGAATAGGTTATGGCCCTTGGCTCTAATCATATGACGATTACCACTCAGGCGAAGTTTATCCCTGAATTGTGGTCGGACGAAGTAATCGCGGCATACAAGAGTAATCTTGTACTCGCAAATCTAGTTACCCGAATGAACCACGAAGGTAAAAAAGGTGACACCATTCACATTCCTAAGCCAACTCGGGGTGCAGCTTCTGCAAAAGCAGCACAGACTGAAGTTACGCTTATCACTGCGACAGATACTGAGCTTACAATATCTATTGACAAGCACTACGAGTATTCTCGATTAATAGAGGATATCCTAGACAAGCAGGCTTTGTCAAGCATGAGGTCTTTCTACACTGATGACGCTGGTTACTCACTGGCTAAACAAGTAGATACGCACCTTTGGTTGCAATCTTACGCTTTAACTGGCGGTACAGCTAACACTGTATCTTCAGGAACTACAACTGATTTTGGTACTGCAGGTACTGTTATTGGCTCTGATGGAAGCACAGCTTTCAACGCAGGTAGTGACAACGCAGCAGCTTTGGCTGACGCAGGTATCCGTAAGGTAATCCAAACTCTTGACGATGCTGATATACCTATGTCAGATAGATTTCTTGTTATTCCTCCAGTGGAGAAAAAGAATCTAACTGGTCTTGCTCGATTTACTGAGCAAGCGTTTACAGGTGAAGCTGGACCAGGAAACTCTATCCGTAACGGTTTAGTTGGTGATGTATACGGAGTACCTGTATACGTTTCTACTAACTGTCCTACAGATACTGAAGGTTCTCAGGACGCTAGACTTTGCTTGTTAGCTCATAAATCAGCGTTAGTTCTTGCAGAGCAAATGTCTGTTCGTACTCAAACTCAGTACAAGCAAGAGTGGTTAGGTGACTTGTTCACTGCTGACACTCTGTACGGTACGGGTGAACTACGAAACGATGCTGGCATTAAGATTGCTGTCGTTGCTTAATAACCTACGGGGAGGGTAAAACCTCCCCCTTTATTTAGGAGAGTTAATCTTATGTCTAGGTTATCAGGATTTCCAGTTGTTTCGGCAACTTGGGACGCAGCAAGCATAGCAGACGGGGACGAGGTAGCTGTAGACGTTACTGTTCCCGGAGCAGCTTTAGGTGATTTTGCCATGGCTTCTCTATCTGTTGATGTTGCAGACTTAGTTTTAAGTGTAGCAGTTACGGCTGCAAACACAGCTACGGCGGTATTAGCAAATAATACTGGTGGGGCAGTAGACTTAGGTTCAGCAACCTTGCGTGTTCGCGTCATACCATTTGACGTTATGTAATTTAATGGGGGCGAAAGCCCCCGTTTTTAAGGAGGAATCTAATGTCGTCATCTGCGGTTACATTATTAGACGTTGTTAATAAGATTCTTATTCGTTTAAGAGACCAAGCTGTGCTGAGTATAACTAGCACAACAACTGCCACAGGTGGAGCACCGTCTTATACAGATACGATTGTACGATTGCTTAACGACGCAAAACGAGAAGTAGAAGATTCGTTTGATTGGATAGGCTTACAAGAATCT
>Ga0208643_1000076_pt1 | contig 59634 bp, 77 predicted proteins | sample VirMetDEL_Nov_12_FD_184516 | JGI IMG/M metagenome (GOLD analysis project Ga0208643, IMG submission 184516) | Aqueous microbial communities from the Delaware River and Bay under freshwater to marine salinity gradient to study organic matter... | ecosystem: Environmental > Aquatic > Marine >...
ATAGTCTAAGCATGCACCCAAGTATTCTGGCTATGTTTGAAACAGACAATCAACAGTACCCACCTACAACGGGGACAGTGATACTCGGTGATGATATCGGTGGGGTAATGCTGCAAGGGGCTACACAGAATGTAGAAATATTACGGAACAGTGCTTACCAGGGTATATCTTCTGCACCGATTGATGTAGATGGTTTGACCAGAAGACTACCTTTGTTGATGCGTACTCCTGATGGCTGGGTTCCTGCATTTGGCACACAAGTATTAAAAGTATTAGCGGGTGCTGACACCTACGTTATAAATACGAATGATAATGGTATACAGGAAATCAGGGTAAAAGGGCTTCCACCAGTCAAAACAGACAGTTTAGGACGTAAGTGGATAAGTTTCGTGAATACCCCTTCGACCACATTACAAGAGATGGATGTGGCAGATAAGTTTGTAATTGTAGGAGTGACAGCTAACGGGGTGATGCCGCAACTATCTACACCAGCAGGGCTACTCGAACCGCACAAGATACAAGCAGCTTTAGCAGAAAGCATACTGATACAAGACAGCCCATACATACCTGACTATTCCCTAGCTGTGGAGTTGGCAACTCTAATAGTAGGTGTAGTCATGATGTGGGCATTCATTAGTTTTCTGGGGATAACGTTGGGGATAAGTTTAGCTGTGTCTACCATGGCCTTAACTTTATTTGGTGGCTACAGCATAGTACAACAAGGTGTATTGATCGATGTAACTTGGACATTTATGGCTGAGTTTATAACAGCAACCATTACCTTTTATTTAAGGTTTAGAGAACAATACAAACTACGGCAGCTTATAAAAAAACAATTCGAACATTACTTAGATCCGAGGCAGGTAAAGGCTTTGCAGTCTGATCCCAGTCTATTGAAGTTGGGCGGAGAACGACGGAATTGTACGTTTTTGTTTACAGATGTACGTGGTTTTACTGCTATGAGTGAGACTATGGAACCAGAAGAAGTAACAAAGATTATGAACGAAGCTCTGACTATACAATCAGACACAGTTAAGAAGTACGATGGCATGGTGGATAAGTATATTGGTGATGCAATGATGGCGATATTTAATGCGCCCTTGGACTTAGAGAACCACGAAGAAGCTGCTGTGTTGTGCGCAAAAGAGATACAAGACCAGTTTAAATCTTCAAAAATTTCTGTGGAGATTGGCATTGGCGTAAACACAGGCCCAGCTGTGGTCGGTAACATGGGGTCTGAAACCAGGTTTGACTACACAGCTATAGGTGACACGGTAAATTTAGCAGCCAGGTTAGAATCCAGCACCAAAGAGGTAGGTAAAGATATAGTTATTGGAGAGTCCACAGCAAAAGCATGTTCTTTCCCTCTAGCGGTACTACCTTCGATCACTGTTAAAGGTAAACAGGACAGGATAAACATATTCACCTTGATGCCCTAATCATATAAACTAAGTCAATGGCAATATTCGGTAAAGACATTACAGCAGCAGATTTAGCTGTGGGCAATTTACAAGGTTCTGAAAAAGAAAAATCAGCTGTTAGTAAAGCTTTGCGATTTGGTTTAGATCAACCTACCGAGAACGTTGCTACTACTTTAAAAGCTTTAGGATTTGACACACAAGCAGATTCGTTAAGCGGTCTAATAGATGCACCTGAAAACTATGAATCAGCAGCAGCTAAGTTTATGAATCCAGAAGGAGAAGGACTTTTAGATTTTAGCTACAAAGATTTACCTTTAGCTGTAGTAGAACAGATAGGACAACTGGGCGGATCTATGGCGTCTAGAGCTGGAGGTTTTGCATTAGCAGGACCTGTCGGAGCTCTGCTCGGACCAGGATTGTTTGAAGCGGTGCAAATAGCAGGACCAGTAGCATTAGAAAGAGCTCGAAACAATGGTAGAGAAGAACCTAACTGGGAAGATTGGTCAGGAGCACTAGGTACAGCTGCATTTTCAGGAGCTCTAAACGCCGTAGGTGTACAAGGCGTAGGAAAACTTAACTCGACAATAGCTGGATCAGCTCTTCGTGAAGGTGTAACGGAAGGGTTACAAGGAGCAACAGAACAAATAGGGAGCACAGGACTAACAGAAGCTGGGCTACAGATAGATCCTAAACAAGTTATAGGTGAGGGATTTATAGGCGGTTCTACAGGAGCGTCTGCACAAGTACCTTCTTCTGCGATATCAACAGAGCAATCTTTAGAAAACCTTAGACAAGACATAGTTGGCGATAGCATAACAAATACAATGTTTGACCAAGCTACACCTGACCAGGCTGTAGAAGAAATGGGAGAACAATTAATGTTAACGGAACAAACTGTAGCAAATATAGAACAGTTTGAACAAGAAGCCGATCAGTATGACCCTGATGATCCAGGAGCTTTTACTGATGAAAATGTCATTCAAGAGTTTTTAACAACTAACGATCAATTTACAGAAAATCAAATCGAAACCCAATTTGGGGATCAATTAACTAGCGATGAACGATTTCAATTATTTGTAAACGTACAGGAGTACATAAGAAGTCACTTTGAATTCTTTGATCCTCGAACAGATGTTTCGCCACGAGATGCATTGAGGCAGATAGCTAATACTGTGACCCAAGAAGCAGGAGCCTTTTTAGATGCAGCTAACCTAGAAAAGATTGAAGCGGGCGTAGATCCACGTTATGTTGGGCCACAGTCTATGAATATAGATCTTAACGCTAAAGAAGAGTTATACGCTGCAAAACCAGAAACATACGATCCTTTTATTGACGAAAGACAAGGCATAACCTCTTTAGAATCAGGTATTGATCCTAATTTCTTAACTCAATCAGTCCTGATGCAAGACGGCATATTAGACCAACGTTTACCTAAGGACCCTAATAAACCTGTAAATCCTCAAAGTTTATTGCAAGAACTAGGCATAAAAGAAACCGATAAAAATTGGTTTGAGACCTCAAAGAGAGGAAACAAAAAAGTTGTTAGTGAACTTGTAAACACAGAGATAGCTCCATTTTTAAAAGCTAAAAGAGATGCAGGAGAGAAAGTTACACGTGCGGAAATAGAAAATATATTCTACGATTCTTTAAACCGACATAAAAGTTTTCTTACAACAGGGAGCGAAACTCGACATGAAGGTGGTTATACGTTTAAGGAACAAGGACTACAGAATTTGTTCCCTGAGATTGCAGAACCAGACAGGTATTTTGAATTATGGAATCATTACGACGCTTTAATACCAGGGAATTCTGTTTTAGAAAACAGTCCTTTCTTTAATCGCGATGGCAATGATAGCCTTCATAATCCTCACGGCGATGGTGCGCTTATGTGGACACGTGGTTTTCAAGTAGAACATCCAGACGGATTAGGACCAGGGACATTGCTTGCAGAGAACCAATCTAAACTGCATGGACATTCACAAGATCCAGGTAAACCTAGCGAAATGTATTTTTCTTCAACGGGTATCGAAGAAGATACATCTCAGTTTGACGATATAAAGAAAAGACAAGACAATTATGAAACGGCTTTAAATAATTTTAAAGATGAAAGTGCAAATAAAAATATTGCTGAAAGTGATAAAAATGATTTAGTAAAAGGACTAAAAGATATCAAGAATGCCAATGCTATTGCAGATCTTCTTTTAGAAGAACCCAGTCAGTATGGTGCTTACAGAGATTTTGTCATTAATCCTATAGAAAAAGAGTTAGGTTCAATATCTGATACGTTTGCAAAAGAAAATAAACTTTTAAAAGAAAGACAAGTTAAAGAAAGTAACGATGCTTTTGTAGAAGCCATTGTTGAATCTCAGCCTCTTGGAAATTTAGGAATAACAATAGATCAAAACAGTTTTCAAGAATTTATGGATCAACCCGCACAGGCTTTAGCTCTGTTTGATACGTTCGGATCGCAAAGAAGAAAAAGATTTAACGAATACGTTCTTTTGAATCATGGTTATAACCTTAGACTTGAGTCAGTAACCAATAGGAATTATGACCAAAGAACTTTTAAACCAATCAACGACAGAATACGCGGTTTAGCCGAAACGCCTGACGGACAGTTAAGTAACAAACACACCTCAGACAGAGTAGAACTTATACTGGATTACAGTCCTAAATTTGCTGACAAATACAGCACTTTTACCAATTTGATTGCAGCATCAGACAACTATCCTACTGCTGGGGAAATGAGAGAGTTAGAACAGTACGAAGCTAGGATGAGGGATACGAACAAAAAAGTATTCCCTGACTATCCGTTTAAAAACAACTATCCTGCAATGAATTTAAGGAAAACAGTTACGTTGGCTTTAGACCAGGGTAATAACTTTGTTTTTATAGGTAGTGCAGGATCTGGAGGAGCTCCTAAGTCTGTGTACAGAGCTCAAAGAAAAGAAGCCGAAGGCCTAGCAGAGGCAATAGCTAGTTATAGATCTGATTTAAAAGCAGATGATTTATTTACAATGCTACCAAATTCAGCAGACACACCTGGGGGCCCTTATTTCTCACTAGACATAAGGCCGTTAAGACAGTTGATAAAAGCAAAAGTGTTTAAAGGTTTCAAGGGTTACAAAGAAGGTGGTTTAGTTATGAATTATGGTGATTATGGAAGGAGTTATATTTAATGTATGAATACAATTGCACAGTGGAAAGGGTGGTCGATGGAGATACTATCGATGTTGTTTTACATCTCGGTTTCGATATTATGTATAAGTCTCGTGTTAGGTTATATGGTATTGATACTCCCGAGTCACGTACTCGTGACCTGGATGAAAAGGCTAGAGGAAAAATGGCTGGGGCTTTCTTAACCGAAGCGGTAGAGGAAGGAGAAAAAGTAGTCATACAAACAAAGCTCAAGGACTCCAAAGGTAAGTACGGCAGAGTTCTTGGTGACGTTGTTGTGGATGGTAAAAATATTAACCAGGCCATGATCAAGTGCCACCTGGCGGTAGCCTATCACGGGCAGTCTAAAGATGATGTAGAAGCTGAGCACATGCGCAACAGGGACATCCTTATCGAGAACGGCTTACACACACCAGTATAACAATATGAAAGTCTGTTTAATCCCTCCTGGGTTTGTAGCAGGGATGTATCATGACATCATACCTTTCCTATCTCGTTTAGCTCCTACGACCAACGGTCGTTACGATGATGTAGATTTATACAACAGTCTTTTACTAAACAAAGAAAGCCTATGGACAGTCGTTGATGACGATGAAAAGATTCTGGGCATTTTACTAACTGATCTACAGATATTTCCACAAAAGAAAGTCTTTTGTATTAACTACGCAGCTGGGGATGGCCTGGATGATTGTATTGATGAAGTGCTTAGCGCAATGGAACAGACTGCAATTCGACATGAGTGCGACGCTATGCAAGTTACAGGTAGGAAAGGCTGGGTGAGAAAACTACAATCCTATGACTGGAAAGAAGAATTTGTTATAGTAAGTAAAAATTTATAAAGATATGTCTAAATCAGATGCGGAAAAAGAAGCCTTACAATTAGAAGGTGGATTAGGAACTTTAGCGGGTAGCTCAGGCGGTGGAATAAGAGTACCGCGTAGCGCTTTTGACAAACTTACCACAACGGTCACACCAGAAGGACTTTCTGCTCAAGAGTTTGATGCTTATGAATCTCTTGATTCTGGTGGATTTACACCAAACGGTATGCCTTCAAACCTAAGAAACGACTACGCTGGTGCTAGTGTAGTAGAGGCAGTAGGTAAAATGCCAAGCGCAGGAGACCGTTTTGGCCCTGGCGGTTTGACTACGCTTACTGGAGACTTTGTCGGCTCTGACTTTGGTGGCCTTGGCGTAGGTAATTTTGATCCTACAGGTGGTTTAGATCCTACATTACCTCAGTTTCAACAGGAAAAAACCTTTGGGCAAAAGGCTAAAGACAGTATAAAAGGTTTTCTAGGCAAGTTAGCAAGAATACATCCCGCAACGCGTAACGCAGCATTTGCTCTTGATTTTGTAAAAGGATTGCAAAACGCAGAAAACCCACAAGAATTTGTTAAGGGCGTGATGGGCCAACTTGCTATGAGAAAGGTAGGCGGCAACCTTGGTTTATCTGGAGTACAGAAACAAGGTATAGGCGGTCTTATGAATATGGCCCAAGGCAAACAAAACCTTGGCCAAACATTAGGAAGTCTTGGTACTTCTGCTGCTTTTAGAAGTGCAGCTCCTTCTATATTCAAGTCTGCTTATCAATCTGGCGGTATGAACGGTGTTTACGCGGCAGCTGCAGCTTTGCAGATGGCTCAACGTGGAGCTCAACAAAAAGTTTCTGGTGCATTAGGACCTGGTGGTGGCGGGTAAAGGATCAAAGCCAAGACCTCTCTCGGTATCTGCTGATAAGTTCAGCGATAACTGGGATAAGATATTCAATCGACGTAAAAAACCAATAAGCGGTAGCCTGTCGGGTAAAGATCATGTATAATACATCTTATATGTAAGTATCCTTACTTATGTTAAAATAAACACACTGTTCTGCCTAGTGTGGCTAAAAGAAAGGCGGGTTAATAAAGGAAAGGGAAGATTAAGTTAACGTTATCTTCCCTTTTTTTGTGGACAAAAGACTAAGAAAAGACGTCAAAAGATGAAAAAAGACGTTAAAAGAGGAAGAAAATAGGGTTAAAAGAGAAAGAAAAGACGTTAAAAGAGGAAGAAAAAACGTCAAAAGACGATGGACCAAGGACTTTCTAACCTGAAACAAGAATTAAAGGTTAGCTCTATGTTATTGATTATGTTGAATAATAAAATCTTCTAACTTTGGCAAGGTTAGATCGTAAGCTATTGATTTTATTAATAATGTTTTGATTCCTATATAACAAAACCTAACCTCACCTGTAATATATCTAAAAGATTTCATGAATACGCTAAAAAGCTAGAAAATATATTTTTCAGGTTAGAAGTGGTAGAAATATAAGTCCTATAAGGGTTTCCGTCTAACTTGGCATAAGTTAGGTCAGGTTAGAAAGTGCTGAGAATGTTGAAAGGATGCGGGCTTAGAGCTAACCTGGTAGAAGTTATGTATTATAAGTCCCATATATAATAGGACTTGTTACTTTTTATTACCTTGGTATATACTTCGCAGATGCCTAAAGGAATATCAGGAAACATATCAGGAAAGAATGATAAACATTTAACACCTAAGCAATTGCTTTTTGCTAAGGAGTACGTGTACAACGATGGATCTAAAACACAAACAGAATGTGCTTTAGCGGCTGGGTATGCCGATACCTCTGCAGCTGTCAGGGCCTCTGAGCTTTTAAATCCCCAGAAGTACCCGCTTGTGGTTCGGTATATACAAGGTCTCCAGGCAGAGCTAGACAAAAAGTTTGAGGTAACATTTAGCAGACACGTCAGGCAGTTAGCTAAAATTAGAGACCAGGCTATTGATAAAGGTAACTTGACTGCGGCAGTTTCGGCCGAGGTACAACGAGGGCGTGCGGCTGGCTTGTATGTTGAGAGGAGAGAAGTTAGAACAGGAACGCTTGATTCTCTTAGCGAAGTAGAAATACAGCAAAGGATACAGAAACTACTTGGAGACTATAAACCTCTTCTTGAAGTAGAAGATGCAGTTATCGTTGAGTAGCTCGTTTCTTTTTATTTTTGTAAGCTTGCAGTTTCATCACCCATCTTTTAGGTGTAGCCCGTTTGGAAACTAAACCGCTTGCTTCTTCTGGGCAATTTTCTTTCCACGTATTATCTAGTTCTTTCAGGTTCATTGGTCGTAACTCCCTAACATGTCTACGAAATCTTTTAGTGTTTCGTTTTCAGGTTCTACATCTTTATCATTGTATTCTTGCCAAGTTATAGATTCAATTGCTTGCTTGTGTGCTTCTACTAATGTGTCGCTTACGTCCTGGAGCTTGCTAGCTAATCTTGGATGCGTATCTTCTGGGCAATCAATACACAATTGATACTGTCCGTTTTTATTCTTGCTGTCTATCTTTAGGAATACAGCTAAGTCTCCTAATTGCCCGCGTCTAAATATTTGTACCACAGCTTTGGCCTGTGCTTTATCTAAGTATGCTATTTTCCTATTCATAATTGTTTTATCCTCTTTGGGTTGTTGATCGGTGGGTTTAGGTCTAGGTAAAGCTCGCTTGCTAGTTCTTTCCTTTGCTCTGGCGTTACCTGGCTGGTGATCCGTATATCGCGTTTCTTTATGTTGCCTGTCTTCCAATAAATACTTTCGGGCGGATCCATTTTAAGAGTCCAGTTTATTGTCCCGTGGTTATCAGAATCAAATTGCATGGTGGGGTGGCAATCAAACTTGCCTTTATATAGTTCAGTCATGAAATTGCATGAAAGGTTTTGCTCGTGTCTTTGCGATCTCTATGTCGTCCGTGCCTAATCGTATAGTCGGACGAGTAGAGTCTGAGCAAACTAATACATATTCCCCGCTTAGTTTGTCTAAAATGTATTCTTTAGTCATTCATATCCTCTGTAAGATTGTTAATGATTTCACTAATTACTAATTTATGCAATTTCTTGTTGTTGCGTATTGCGTTCTCGTTTGTATCTATATAGACCAATGGAAGGCCTTTAGAATCTAAAAGCACGTTATATCTAACCCACTTCTCACAGCAATTTAGATACTGTGTTCCGACTCCTGTAATCTTTTGTAGGTTCATTAGCTTTCCTCCTTTAAAATTAATCTGCGTTTTCCTATTTGTATGTAACCATTCCCTATATCTACATATACATTTTTATATTTTGTAAAGTCTCTAACTTTGTATTGTGTATTTTTCATCAAAGTATCGTATATATCGTCTAAGAAGTTTTTATCTGATTGTTTTATTTCAGTCATTAGCTTTTCTCCTTATAACTTTCTTGCCAATCTCTGCAAGGTTTTTGACTTATATAGTAAAATGAACTTGTATCATATATGCGATATTCTTTGAGATTATTTACAGCTTCTTTACGAGACTCAAATTCATCAACTGTTTCTAAATTTCCGTAAGGGTCTTTTCTTTGTATGTATTTAGCCATTATTCCGTGTCTCCTTAATTAATCTGTTTAAGTACCATTCTGCTTTGAGTAAGTCCTCAAGGCCGTTCTTGTGTTTGTGTCGGGTAACATACTTGATGATGTTACCCTCCAAGAATCCTAGCTTGTGAGACTGTATGTAGTCCGTGGTCTCTATACCTTTCTTGTAGTAAGAAGGATTTATGTTGTCGTCACTCACTCAAATTCCCCGTCTTTATAAACCAGGTCGGGAATAGTATCGTCTTTTAATTCTGTAACAGTTTCTTCGCTATCATCGGGCATAGAAAAATCATATACCTCACACAAATCAATATTATCTATATCAATATCATCAGGTATCTCTATAACTTTGGTGTAGGTTTCAACTACCTTGCATTTATATTTAGCCATTTCTTCCTCCTATCTCCAACATTTATAACCAAGGCAATCTTTTTTAGTCTCGCCACAATGCTCGCAATACTTTTTTGTTTCTTCTGCTAGCTCTTTGCGTAACCGCTTGATGATATGTTTTTGTATACTTATTACGTTTTCTTCACTCATTGTCGGACTCCTTTATTTATATATAACGAAATAATCGTTACCCTTGTTCCTGTGTCCGTCAGGGTCGCAATAAGCCCAATAAACATCATAGAATTCTGCTATTTCCTCAATCACATCTTGGTCAACACCTACAAAATCTTGTAGGTGTAACTCCCATTTTTCTTCGGTTTCAAATCCTTCCTCTACAAAGTATTCTTTAAATGTTTCATAATTTATATTGTATATACCAGAAGGTCGGTCAATAACCTCTATACGTGTAGGTAAATCGTGAGTCTCTAATGTTGTTTTAAATTCTTTACCCATTGTCGGACTCCTCTGTTTCAGGTTCTATTAATTCTATATCTTCAACTTCAACGTCAAGATTAGTTTCACATAACTCACCCATTTGGTGAGAGATAACCTCAAACTCTTCCCAAGAACCGTCTTTGAATTTATCTTCTGCTTCTTCTATAGAATCAGCTTCGCATTCTACGGTTTGTTCTTCCCATATTGATTCAAGAACATATCTTTTTGCTTTATATTTAGCCATTGTCGGCCTCCTCTTCATCTTTTTTATTATGGTAATCATCTAATAATTGTCTCCAATTATATTCAAATGTTTCAGGGCAATATTTTGGGTCAGGGTCTTCCCAATTAGAAATTGCAGAATGCAATCTATCTGTAAAATGAGCTCCAGCGTCAAAGTCATATTCATATTTATCAATAAATTCTTCTTTTGTAAGTGTACATAAGTCTATTTCTTGTGTTTGACCTCGTATCTCTTCATCACACATAGCTATAAACTGTTCTTTAAGTTCTTCTAACTCTTCTATATCGTGGTTAGCAAAACTATATACTTCAAATTCTCTACTCATTGTCATCCTCATCATCTAACCCAACAAAGATAAGTTTTTCATCCATCCATTTTTTATTTATGCCATCTTTGGCTAATCTATCTTTAAATAATTTTTCTAGTTCTTTAGTTTTCATTTGCCTTGTCCTCTATATTGCTTGTGTGTTTGTTTTTTTCTTTTCGGCATTGATGAGGTGCTAAGATTTCCTCTGCCTATTGATGTCCCTTTACCTTTAATCCCTGTCGAGGACTTGTGGTCTATTAGCGTTGTTGCTTTTCTCATTCCTCCTCCCCGTGTTTTTCTAAAAACATTTCTCTCATGGCCGAGCCTATCGCATCGTTAAATAATCCCATGATGAGAGCTTGTTTCTCGGTACTTTTTTCTGCACGTTTTAAAAGCATATAAGAAAGCCAATACATTTGATCAAAAATCATTTGCGGTTCGCTTATATCATCTTTGTATGCCACGGATAATTCTTGCATCATTCTTAGAATGTTTTCTTGCACAACTTCATCAGGGCTTAAATTTTTAATAGGTACAACTTTCTTTGCTTGCTTGCTTTTTTGTCTAACTTTCATTTCCATTGCGTCACCTCCTATGGTGTTTTGTTTAGTCTATAGAACTCTGTGCGTTCTTTGTTTTCAGGGCTTGCTATGTATGAATCAATAGCTTGTTTGATTTGCGTTTGTAACTGTGAAAGTAAAAACGGCCTTTCGTCCTCTTCTGTTTCAGGTAATAACATAAAACTATCTGACCTGTTGACGTGAGCAATATTATCTAAAGCACTAAATAATTTTTCGTTGTCTTCATTCATGATGCCTCCTCGATTGGGCTGAGTATTGAAAGAGGAGCAGTATATTTGTTTTTGCCTATTTCTATATCTGCGGTCGTCCTGTTGATCTTGGTTATGAGGGCTTCATGCACTCCGTCTCTAGCATCGCACAAAACTACATCACCTACCTCAAAATTCTTTAAAGCATGTAAAGTAAGCTCAGCTTTTAACTCCTTTCTTTTTTTCTTGAGAGCCTCGATAACCTCTGCCATTTCATCATTGCTAGAAATTTCATCTATTGAATTAATTAACTGTTTCATTACGCCACTTCTCACTACGCCACCTCCAATTCTAAATGTAGTTTAGTGACTGCGGTTTCAAATTCCTTTCCTGATAATCTAATAGAATGATCTGGATTAATCCAATTAAGATGCTTACCCGTAGTTTGTCCCCAAACATTTTCGCGGATAAATTCTTCGCCTGTTCTAGTTACCACCGCAATTAAAGTGTTGTAGCTAAAGTAATAACTATGCCCCTCGCTATCGCTGAAAGCCTGGGTGTGACTTCCGTAATTATCTGAACTGTAGTTTCCGTAGTTCCATTTTCTTATTCTCATTTCGTTCTCCGTTTGTTAATAAAAAGGGTTTAACCTTGTAGTTATCCTATACTATACATCCCATATATGCAACATAAATTTATTACTTTGTTTATAATGTTTTTACTGTGGCTCAACCTGAAAAACTATTTTGGCAACAAGTAAGAAAAAACCTTACTGCGTTTTCTTGGATAAGGCTGGAGTCTAGGGTTAATCATGGCATACCTGACGTTTTAGGCACTACAGAAGAGGGTATTTATTTCACTGTTGAACTTAAAGTAAGCAAAAGTAACAAAGTTAATCTCTCCCCGCATCAAATCGCCTACCATGAAGAGCGAAAGAATGCTCCAGCTTTTATCTTGGTCAAGTCCCTCTTGAAGGATAGCCCTAGAAAATATGGCGTTCATCTGTATGCGCCTGAACAAGTACGAGAATTGGCTGTCCATGGTCTGTCGTTGCCTCCCCTTCTTCTGTCGTCCCCCGCCAATTGGCCTTTGGTTCAAGAACAATTAGCGTTGATCGTTCGACAAAGAACCAAAGGCCAATTGGCGGGGTAGCTTGCTTGCTTGTTTGTTCTGCCCACCCGCCAGCCCAGACGCCTGGGAGCTGGGATCCAGGAGGCTCGGCCTTCGGCCTCGCCCAAGCAAGCCCTTGAAAGGTATATGGTAAGCACCTTTCAAGGGCTTGCTTGCTTGTTTGTTCTGACTGATTGACCAGACGCCTGGGATCCTGCTGGGCTGGGAGATAAAACATAGTAGTTGGAAACCCTTTAGATATAAGGGTTTAAGAGGCCTGCTTGTTTGTTCTGGCTAGAACGCCAGTTACCTGGGCTGGGACGCCAGGTAAAGATGGTAGGCATAAAAAAAGGGCGTGAGCTTTTACGCCCACGCCCTCCACTCTAGGAGAAGTGTTTAACAAATCTTAAACCCGCCCGAATGCTTGACAAAATTCACGAAGTCTTTAACGTTCTCTTCATCAAACGGATAGTCCTCGCTTTCTTTGTCTTGTACTTTTCTTTCTACTTCGTACTTGGCAACTGCACCAATCTTCAAGAGGAACTCCAGCCGTTCGACAATGACCGCACATTGTTCTTCCTCTATCTTATGTCCGTCGTTGTAATGACCAGCTTGCAAATCGTCTGTTGTCATTGTGTCGCCACAAGCCAAACAAACATAATCCCAAAGCGGTCGCCAGCTCCAAACATTGTTTCTAAAATAAACCCCTGGATTTTCTGCCTCCCATTGCAGAGACTCTCCAAAGTATTTATCTTTTTGCTCATCAGTTGCAGTATCCCAATCGGGTGCGATCGGTTTTTCTGACTTTAGTTTAGGGTTAATCCCATATACATCCATTCCCATAATATTCTCCTTAGTTAATAAAAGTGTGTAGTTAGGCTCTATAGTATTATCTCTCGCCGACCTAACTACACACATACATTTTATACAATTTATCCCATACAAGCAAGCACAACGACTAACCAATTTTTAGAGACTAATAAACAAATTGGTTAGTCGTTGTGCTTGCTTGCTTGTTTGTTCTGACTGACTGCTCGCCCGCCAGCCAGCCTGGATGGATCGTTGTTGGCAAATAAAAAAAGGGCGACTAATGTCGCCCTCTCTTCTTGGTTGATTACTCCTCACTTTCAACATTTCCTTCGAAGTGTTTAGAGTATTGATAACTACAATACTCATCCCAAAGTTGCTCGACTACCGAACCGACAAGCACCTCTCCATATTTAGATACTGCTGTCTGCATGACTCTATCAAACAACTCATCTATTGTTTCACACTGCAGGTGGCACTCGACCTCCTGCTCTATTTCCATTAACACATCTTTCATACTCATGATTGCTCCTTTGCTTGCTTGTTTGTTTTTTCTCGGTTAACCCAAAATCTAATCTGTCCAACAGAAGATCTAAATTCTTTAGAGGCGATAGATTGAAGAGACAAGTATGTCTCTTCATCTAATGCTACCACGCGTTGTTTGTAACTTGGTTTCATGACTCTTTCTCCAAAAGCGATTGTTTTGTAATCGCAAATTCAAAGACTTCGTCGCATTGAAAGATTGCACTTTGCAACTTGTTAAGATGCATTGTTACATTATCCAAATAGTCGTCCATGTCCTCAAGCAAACCATGATGATCAGCAAGTCCAGAGAGTCTTGAAGTAATCTCCATAAGATCAATGTACTTGGCATTCTTAGTGATGCCCCGACTTTCTGTCAGGGCACACTCTAAATCAAATAACTTACTCATGATAATAATCCTTGCTCTTGCATTACTATCGCGCCATGTTCTGCTTCATGATCTTCTAGTAGAGGTGTGTCTTCTAGTATCTGACCATTGGCAATGACAACAATGCCATTAATAATGAGACTGGTGCAGTTAGGCTCTATCGCCTTGGCAACTGTCTGCTCATTATTATTTACTATGTTTATCTTTAGTTTCATATCTTCTCCTTTGTTAATTAATATATATAAACTATATATGTATATTACAGGATATATCTTATATGTACAACCTTTTTTGCGCGTGTGTGTCCGCCTTGCCTCGCTCCGCTCGGCTTCGCTCGTAGGGGGGGATAGGGTATAGAATGAATCCGATAGAATATTAACGGAAAACAAGCGAAGCCCATTAATATCTATTGGAATGAATCTATACCCTATCCCCCCCTACGAGCGAAGCGAGTGGGTTGTATATAAGAGAAGAAAACAGACATGGAGAGAATATCCAGAAACTTTGACAAATGGTCTTGACCCCTTCATCATAGAAAACATAGAAAACGATTTGCCCACAAAAAATTTTAAAATTTCAAAATATTTGGCATGGAAAGTCCTGACATAAACTTAGAACGGTTATCCGCGCAGTACCCAGAAGCTACTAGAGAACTCCTGGAACTTACTGAAGCTCTTAAATCTAAACAACTACAGCGTGAAGGACAGGAAAGTTTCTTGACCTACATCAATCACATGTGGCCAGACTTTGTAGAAGGCAGACATCACCAGATATTTGCAGAAAAACTAGAACAAGTGGCACAAGGCAAATGCAAACGCCTGATAGTGAACATGCCACCAAGACACACCAAGTCTGAATTTGCTTCTACTTTCTTTCCATCGTGGATCTTGGGCCGTAATCCAAAGTTAAAGGTCATGCAGATTACACACACCGCAGAACTAGCGTTTCGTTTTGGTAGAAAGGTCAGGGACATAATAGATTCAGAAGCGTATCAAGATGTTTTCCCTGGTGTCAGTCTAAAAGCAGATAGTAAATCAGCAGGAAGGTGGGAGACCAATGGCGGCGGCGAAGCTTTCTACTCTGGTATTGGCGGTGCGGTAACAGGACGTGGTGCAGATCTACTCGTATTAGATGATATTCACTCAGAGCAAGATGCCCTTTCACCCACGGCCTTGGACAATGCTTGGGAATACTACAGTTCTGGTCCCCGACAAAGGCTACAGCCAGGCGGAGCTATTGTTATTGTCATGACACGATGGTCAGTCAAAGATTTAACAGGGCGATTGTTAAGAAAACAAGGCGAAGATCATGCAGATCAGTGGGAAGTCGTAGAGTTCCCTGCAATCTTTCCTGATAGTCAAAAACCTTTATGGCCTGAATATTGGAAGATGGAAGAATTAGAAGGAGTCAAAGCTTCTATCCCTGTAAGCAAATGGGAAGCTCAGTGGATGCAGAATCCTACATCAGAAGAAGGAGCCATATTAAAACGTGAATGGTGGCAAAAGTGGGAAGAGGAAGAAGTTCCACAAATGCAGTACGTGATACAGTCGTACGATACAGCTTATACCAAGAAAGAAACCTCTGACTTTTCTGCTATTACAACATGGTGCGTGTTCTATCCTGATCCTAACTCTATGCGGCCAGCGTTACTCTTGCTGGATGTTAAAAAAGGCAGATGGGATTTCCCTACGTTGAAGAGAGAAGCCTTTAAACAATTTGAATATTGGGACCCAGACACAGTAATCGTAGAAGCCAAGGCCAGTGGTCTACCGCTCACGGACGAATTACGTCAGTCAGGTATCCCTGTGGTTAATTACTCACCTGGCAAAGGACAAGATAAAGTCGCAAGAGTAAATGCTGTTGCGCCAATGTTAGAATCTGGAATGGTGTACGTACCAGACACACGTTGGGCAGACGAATTAGTAGAAGAATGTGCGGCATTTCCTTTTGGAGATCACGACGACTTAGTAGACTCAACCACACAAGCACTAATGCGTTATCGACAGGGCGGATTTATTGGTTTAGAATCGGACGATGATCTGCAGGATAATCAACCGAGACAGATTAGAGAATATTATTAGGAGACTATAATGGCTGACAAAGGCGAAACAATAAAGGACCAAGGATTTGTTCCTTATGCAAAACAATCCAACATGACAACTTCTAAGAAGCCTTCACCTGGAGCAGGTAAAGGTAAAAGTCGTGGCGGTGGTGATTCACTGAGAGGCACTAAATTTACTGGCGTTTACTAGGAGAACAACATGGCATTAGGACCATTAGTACAAGGCCTCATGAGAGGCATCGGTAGTTTAGGTGGAAGAAGTCCCTCAGCAAGAATGGACAACGTTCTTAAAAGTATGAGGACGGGTCAACAAGCAGGGGACAAATTTAATAAACTAACACAAAACCAGTTAGACGATATGGTTGCGAAGTATGGTCAAGAGACGCAAGCTCTAACAGACAGCGTGACTAGAGGAACTACTTCTATAACATCACAGGCAGGCTACGCTAAAAAAGCGCAAGAGTTAATAGAAAAAGGTGCAGAAGTTGAAAAACTTGTAAAAGTCCTTGAGGCACAAATGAGGCTAACAAAAACCATGGGTGAAGCTAGACAACTTATGGAAGTTTTAAACAGGATGCGTAAAGTAGATAGTGTGATAAAAGGAACCATAGCAAGTCTAGGAGCAGGTGGAGCAGGAATGTACTTCGGTGCATCCGAGCAACGTAAAAACCCTGATTTCTATGACCCAGCAAGAAGCCCTTTTAAAGGGATGTTTGGCGGCTCTGAAAAAATGTCTGGAGATATACAAGGAGCTCTTGAAGACATGGATAACAAAGTAAACGGAAGATAATAAATGAGAGTCAAAGCACCTAAAGGCTATCACTGGATGAAGCAAAAGAACGGCAGCTACAAACTGATGAAGCACACAGGTAAATTTGCTCCTCATAAAGGAGCGACTATGAATGCAAGTTTTGCAATTCAAAAAGCACACAAAAAGTAAATGGCAGAAAACAGTAAACCAACCAACATAGAAAGGTTATCAGATCTAATTGATCTGGAAGTACAAGACGGCACAGAAGTTGAAATCGAAGAACCTATGCAAATGGGTGAAAGTGACGTCTCTGTTGAGCTGTCTGACCAAGGTGCACAAATAGATTTCTTCCCTGATGCGGAACAAGCTATAGACACCACACCATTTGATGCGAACTTAGCGGAGTACATTGACGAAAGCGAGCTAGGAAGACTTGCGTCCCAATTAGTTTCTGATTACGAAGAGGATAGATCAAGTCGTCATGATTGGGAAGATGCATATATAAAAGGGTTAGATCTACTTGGCTTCAAGTATGAAGATAGAGACAGACCTTTTCCAGGTGCATCAGGCGTAACTCATCCGATGCTCGCTGAATCCGTGACCCAATTCCAAGCTCAGGCTTTTAAAGAGCTATTACCTAGCAAAGGACCCGTAAAAACAAGGGTTATGGGCGCTGAAACCCCTGAAACTGAGGATCAAGCAAGAAGGGTAGAAGAGTTCATGAATTACCAAATAACCACGGTAATGGACGAATATACCCCTGAAATGGACCAATTATTGTTCTATTTGCCCCTAGCAGGGACAGCATTCAAGAAAGTTTATTACGATGTAAATAAACAAAGAGCAGTCAGCACGTTTGTTCCAGTCGAAGACTTAGTAGTTCCTTACACTGCTAGTGACTTAACCAACTGTGAGAGAGTGACGCACGTAGTCAAGATGAGCTACAACGAAATTAGGACACAACAGCTTGCAGGATTTTACAGAGACATACCACTACAACCCGCTGAAACCAATATAGGCAACAGTGACACCATAGACAAAGAAGATGAAATAGAAGGACTTAGTGCTACTACCAACGACATGATGTACGAATTGTTGGAATGTCACGTATCCATGGACATGCCAGGCTTTGAAGATGAGGATGGCTACCACTTACCTTTCATCATTACAGTAGACAGAGCTTCCAACGAAGTGTTATCGATTAGAAGAAACTATAATCCTAACGATCCGCTTAGAACAAAAATACAATACTTTGTACACTACAAGTTTCTTCCTGGTCTTGGGTTCTATGGGTTCGGTTTAATACACATGATCGGCGGTTTGTCTCGAACCGCTACTGGAGCCCTACGACAATTGATCGATGCAGGTACGCTGGCAAATCTACCTGCTGGGTTCAAGGCCAGGGGACTTAGAATCAGGGACGACGAGACTCCATTACAACCAGGAGAGTTCAGAGACGTAGACGCACCTGGCGGAGCACTAAGAGATTCACTCATACCATTACCTTATAAAGAACCATCAGCAACATTACTACAGCTGTTAGGATTTTGTGTAGAAGCAGGACAAAGATTTGCATCTATCACTAACCTACAAATGGGAGAAGGTAATCAGGAAATGCCAGTAGGCACAACTATGGCTTTGCTAGAGCAAGGCACAAGAGTTATGTCCGCTGTACACAAAAGATTACACTACGCACAGAAGACAGAATTTAAAATACTCACCAGATTATTTGCAGAGTATCTACCACCTGTTTACCCATACCAAGTTATAGGTGGCGACCAACAAATTAAACAAACGGACTTCGATGATAGAGTAGATGTTATACCTGTCAGTGATCCTAACTTCTTTTCAATGAGTCAACGTATTACATTGGCACAACAAGAACTACAGTTAGTACAAAGCAATCCTGAAATACACAACATCAAGGAAGCTTACAGAAGAATGTATCAAGCGTTAGGTACTGAAAATATTGAAGCATTGTTTGCTCCAGATCCACCACCACCCGTTCCAATGGATCCAGCAAGTGAGAACAGTGCCGCATTAATGGGTGCACCTCTCATGGCATTCCCTGATCAAGCGCATCAGATACACATAGAAGTGCATCTCACTTTCTTAGAGTCAGGTGCTGGTATGACTAACCCAGCGACAATACCGCTTATGGTTTCTCACATATTCCAACACATATCTTTAGAAGCACAGAATCAAGCCGATGCACAAATGCCAGAACAACCACAACCAATGCAGCAACAGATACCAGGCATGCAACAAGGCGGAATGATGCCACCACCTCCACCACCTAACCCTGCAAAAGAAGCTTTAAAAGCACAGCTAGAATTAGAATTGATGCAACAGGTTATGCCTAGAATAGAAGAAATACTATCTCCTGGTGATGATGGCGTTGTAACCTTGAAACAACAAGAACTTGAAATTCGTGCAAAAGAGAACGAAGATGATAAGATGATTGCACAGGAAAGGATTAAACTGGACAAAGCTAAGCTTAAACAGAAAGATCAATCCGAAGAAGAGAGATTAAGATCTCAAGAAGATATAGCCGCGATGAAAGTTGGGGCAGAAAGAGAAAGGACAAAGAATGATTCCAGATCTAAGTAATTTAAGAAACTTAGTTTTTGACAGAGAGGGGATGCCTAGCCCTAGTTCTTTGGGCATTGACCTTTCGAACCTTCCTACAATAGATCCTGGAACCATTAAGAAAATGCCTGCAACTACAACTGGAGGCGTACCTGGTAGTGCTTGGTGGCAAGACGCAGGATACCCAGACGCAGCCACGGCCATACAATCAGGGAACTTTAGATATGACATGAACACAGGTTGGCAGCTAAAACCAAGCGCAACAACTCCTGCTATGGAACTAGCTGAACCAGTAACCCCTGAACCAGCTTTCGTAGCTCCTCCTGAAGTAATACAAAGTGCTATCGAAAATTTACCTGTAACAATAGGAGCAATGACTTCTCCTGATCTAGGCCCCTTAGGAACAAGCGGAATGTCTATGATGGAAGATGAACCAATAACTATGACTTCTGATTTAACAATGTCACCCATGATTGAGTCAGAAGTCACCCCTATGGATAGCGATATAGATAGGATGATAGAAAAAACTATGAAAGAAGCTATGGCTTCTGGAGATGTACCAGTACAAGCCGCCGATGATCCTATTCTTACGATTGACCCAGTACAAGCAGCCGTTGATGCTGCCGTGGGCAACGGTCAACCGACCACGGACGATACTATATTGGATAAAGATACTATGGAAGGCGGAGCCTACCTAAGTTACAGCGGATCGGATGAAGGAGGAGACTATATAGTAGCGAACGGTAAAAAAACTTATCTACCTGATTTTTCAATAACGGACGATACTATATTGGACCCAGATGATATGGTAGTAGGAGCTCAGATAGTAACTCCATATTACAATCCTGCAACAGGCGAAACTTTTACGCAATATAATACAGCACAACCTGTTCCAGAAGGTTTTATACCAGGCTCTCCTCCTGAGACCCCCGCACAACCAGATTTCATGACTCAGCTACAAGAACTTATTGCACAAATGCAAGGTGAACAAACTGCCGCAGCCGAAGCTGCTGCCGCCGCCGAAGCAGAAAGACAGAAACAAACTGCTGAAATGACACAGAATTACATGGTTGGGCAACCAGCCGTAGGCTATAACCCGTATGAAAGCGGACAATATCAAAACAACCCGTATGGCTCTGCTGGAGTACCAGACATGGGAGGTATAACATCTATACCAGTCCCTGCAGCCTACACCCCTTATCAACCACCAGGGGGAACGACATAGATTTAATACAATTCGCGACAGCTGTACTGCGCGCCATAGATGAAAAAGAACAGCAACTTCAAGAAATACTCTCCAACGGCGAAGTCCGAGATTGGGAGCATTACAAGAATCTGACTGGTCAAGTCGAGGCGTTGAATTACACACGAGAAGAGATTCGACAACTAATGAAAAACCAGGAGATATAAATGCCAAATCCAAGCAACCTAGCCATGGAAGAACAATGGAAAAAAGAAGAAGCGGACAAACCTGCTTTAGAAAAAGCTTACCAATCAGGTAAGAAGAAAGGAGACGCGACTACGCTTGATCCTGATAAATTGAATTCAGAACTACTAGACCAATTGCCTTCACCAACAGGGTGGAGGATTATGATATTACCGTACAAGGGCCAAGGACAAACCGAAGGTGGCATTGTTCTAACAAGCGAAACTCGTGAGAGACAGCAGATAGGAACTTTGCTTGGCTACGTACTAAAAGTCGGACCACAAGCGTACGACGGAGAAAGATTTTCTACTGGCCCTTGGTGTAAACCAGGAGACTGGGTATTGATTGGAAGATACTCAGGATCAAGGATACAAATCGAAGGCGGAGAAATAAAGCTGTTGAATGATGATGAAATCATCGCAACCGTCCCAGACCCAGAAGCAATTCTGCATCAATTTTAATAACCATGGAGAACGACCATGCCCGAGCATAAACTAAATATGAACGCCGCTGAAGAAATAGTACAGTTAGATGATACTGGCCCTGAAGTAGACGTAGACATAGATGAAGGCGGAGCCTTACCAATAAATCCACAACAACCTGTTAAACCTGTACTAGGTGATGAGGGCGCTGCGGAAGAAATATCTGAACCTGAACCCGAAGAAGCAAAAGCTGACGATCACGAAGAATACAGTAAAGGCGTAAAGAAACGTATCGATAAGCTAACTGCAAAGTTAAGGGAAGCCGAACGAAGAGAGCAAGCAGCAACGCAATTTGCTCAGAACGTAAAAAAAGAAAACGAAACACTAACACAACAAAAAACGAATTTAGATAGTAATTACATCGTAGCTGAAGCCAATAGGATTACAGCCGAAACCGAAGGAACAAAAAATATATTAAGAAAAGCGAACGAAGAAGGAGATATCGATGCACAGACGAACGCACAACAGAAACTAGCAGCTCTTGCTGTTGAAGCTCAACGCGTACAAGCTCTAAACCAAGAACGCACTGCACTAGCAGCGCAACCTCAGGTAGCACAAGAGATACCAAGAGCGCCAGAGCCACAGCCTCAAGAGTATTCAGAACCAGATCCTAGAGCTCAGGAATGGGCCGAAGATAATCCTTGGTTCGGAAATGATAAAGCTATGACTATGACCTCCTTTGCTTTTCACGAGGATTTGTTGAATGAAGGGTTTGACCCAGCAAGCAATGAATACTATGATGAGATTAATAATAGGATTCGAAAAGAGTTTCCTCATAAATTTAATGAAGAAATTCAAACGAGCCAACCCGCTCAGACGGTTGCACCAGCGAAGCGAAGTGCAAAAACAGGGCGCAAGACTGTGAGACTCACACCCTCTCAAGTTGCAATAGCAAATAAATTAGGTGTGCCTTTAGAAGAGTACGCAAAATATGTTGAATAACGTGGAGCAATATAAATGACTGACAAAAATGAAAGAAAAGACGAAAATCGTCAACCACGCGAAGCCCAAACTCGCGACACAAAAGTGGCAAGAAGACCTTGGGCTCCCCCGTCTGCTTTAGACGCACCTACACCCCCCGAAGGATACGTTCATCGTTGGGTGAGATTAGAACTCAGAGGACAAGACGATCGTAAGAACGTCGTGGCCAAAATGAGAGAAGGATGGGAGCCTGTGAGAGCAGACGAATATCCTGACTTCGAATCTCCCACAATTGATGATGGTAAATTTGCAGGAGTGATTGGTGTTGGTGGGTTAATACTATGTAGAATGCCTATCGAAACTGTACAGGAAAGATCTGAACACTTTGCGAGTAAAACGCAAAGCCAGATGGATGCTGTAGATAACGATATGATGAAAGATGGTACGCACCCTAGCATGTCTATTAATAGACCAGACAGACAGTCTCGCGTAACAATAGGTGGAACTCAAGGTTCAAGTAACTAAGAGTTCTTTATAATAATTCTTGTAAATTAGAGAAAGAATATGGCAAATGTAGACAAAGCCTTTGGGTTAAGACCCTATAAAGGCCTCAATGTCGGTTCAGCCGTTCAGGAAGCTAATAAATATAACATCAATCCATCAGGATATGGTACAAGCATCTTTCAAGGTGACTTAACTATATTTAATGGAGGATACATCGAAAGATCAGCAGCTGGTTCTGCTAATAACGTAGGTGTTTTATCGCATGTTTTTTATACAGCTACTGACGGAACTCCTACCTTTAAGAATTACTATCCAGCATCTACAACGGCACTTGGCGGCGGAGACATAGAAGTTTATATCTATGACGACCCTAACCAATTGTTTATTGTACAAGCGGATGGTGCTTCGGCTCAGGCAGCTATTGGCAGAAATGCAGATACTGATGGGATAGGTGGTAGTACGACAACTGGCGTAGCTACTCGTGAGCTTGACTCTAGTACACTAGCAACAACCCAAGCACTTCAGCTTAAAGTTGTGGGCGTAGTTCAAGATGATAAAAACGGAGACCTTTCAAGCGATAATGCGAACTTAGTTGTTCTCATTAATGAACATGCTTATAGAGGTCCTGTTGCAGGAACATAAGGAGTAATTTAGATGGCAATTTCCAGAGGACAATTAGTCAAAGAGTTACTTCCAGGTCTGAATGCATTATTTGGTCTTGAGTATGATAGATATGAAAACGAACATGAAGAAATTTTTGACGTTGAAAACTCTGATCGTGCTTTTGAAGAAGAAGTAATGTTAACAGGATTTGACCAAGCACCCGTTAAATCAGAAGGAGCAGGCGTAGCGTTTGATTCAGCCCAAGAGGCATTCACGTCACGTTACACCCACGAAACCATAGCATTAGCGTTTAGTATTACAGAAGAAGCGGTAGAGGATAACCTATACGACAGATTGTCGGCCAGGTACACTCGTGCGCTTGCAAGAAGTATGTCAAACACTAAGCAAGTCAAGGCAGCAGCTGTATTGAATAATGCATTCAATTCAAGTTTCGCTGGCGGCGATGGGAAAGAACTTTGCGCAACAGATCACCCAACTGTGGGCGGTCCAAATTTGAGCAACGAACTTTCAACATCTGCTGACCTAAGTGAAACTTCACTTGAACAAGCATTAATTGATATTGCAGCTTTCACTGACGAACGTGGTTTGAAAGTAGCTCTTCAAGGAACGAAATTAATCATTCCTAAAGAACTACAATTCGTAGCTGATAGATTGTTGGAAACTCCAGGCAGAGTTGGAACGTCAGATAATGACATTAACGCAATGCGTAACATGGGCATGGTCCCAGAAGGTTACACTGTTAATCATTATCTAACTGACACCGATGCTTTTTTCATTAAGACTGATGCACCGAACGGATTTAAAATGTTTAATCGTTCACCAATCAGAACTTCAATGGAAGCGGATTTCGACACGGGTAATGTTAGGTACAAAGCTAGAGAAAGATACAGCTTCGGATTTTCGGATCCGCGTTGCGTCTTCGGTAGCCCAGGAGCATAACACTCGATTAGTTTAATGGAACCCTGCTGGGGGTTTCTTACTCAACCCAGCAACTTTATCTTTTCTACACATTTCTATTTTTTTCTGATACGATAATCTCATACCGAGATAATTTGTTATACCAACTGACTCGGCAGACTTACTCCAAGATGGTGTAACATATTTAGTTAGGAGAAAAAACATGGCTAAATCAACATTTTCAGGACCAGTCAGATCATTGGCTGGATTTATATCAGCAGGTAGTACGTCGTTTGTTAGCTTAACAGCTGACACTACGCTTACAGTAGCCGCACACGCAGGGAAAGTATTAACTACTAACGATGCGGATGGTAAATTTACTTTACCTTCAATTGTAGCGACTACTCCAAGTGACTCTACTGATCCAAACCAAGCCAATAACATCGGTGCAACTTTCTACTTTATTGTAGAAACAGCTGCTACTGATATGGATATATTGACGGATGGAACAGATAAGTTTGTAGGTGGCCTTTACACTGGCGTAACTAACGCTACAGGTAAGACATTTATATCCGCTGCTTCTAATGATGTAATCACTATGAATGGATCAACTAAAGGTGGACTAGCTGGTAGTATCGTAAAAGTTACTGCAATGGCTTCTGCAAAATATGCAGTTGAAGGTATCATTTTAGGTTCAGGAACTTTAGTAACACCATTTGCTGACGCTTAATAGGAGACTAATATGAGTTCAGATGTAAAAGCATCCGTTCCTTTAACTAGCTCAGGAAGGCTCCAAGGTTTTATTGGAGCTTCTGGCGCTGGAAGTGCTACTAACTTAGGCTCACTAAGAATACAATCCGTACAAGCTCAGACTAGCGCTGCTGATGCACAGATCATCATATATGATGGATCAAGTGCTAGTGGCACTAGAATAATAGCTCAATTTAAGTTTGGATCTGCAGCGAACGAATCTTTCGATCACTACATACCAGGCATGGGTTGTCGTTTTACAGAAGGAGCTTATGTAGCTTTAACTAACTGCGACTTCTTTGTTGCATACTATAACTAAGGATTAGATATGTTTAAGAAAACTCAAAATTATGCTCAAGGCAAAAAAACCAAAGGCTATATGGGCGGCGGTGAAGTCATGGGCTATGAGTACGGTGGTACAGTTAAGAAGCCTAAGAAAAAGTATGGTGGCTAGTAATGGCTACCTCAGGAACTACTTCATTCAACCTTAGCGTTGATGAATTAATAGAAGAAGCATACGAAAGATGCGGTCTTGAACTTCGTACAGGTTACGATTTAGAGACCGCTCGTCGTTCGCTTAATATTATGATAGCGGAATGGGCTAACAGAGGCCTTAATCAGTGGCTTATAACTGAACAATCTTTTACAGTTACCCAAGGTACTAATGAGTACAGTTTAGGCACTGATGTTGTAGATATTACTTCTGCAGTTATGACTCGTGACAATACAGATTTTCAAATGTCTAGATTAAGTCGGTCTGACTACCTCTATACCCCTAACAAAACAGATCAAGCTAGACCTACTCAATTCTTTTTAGAAAGGCATATAACACCAAAAGTATATCTTTACCCTACTCCCGAAAACTCTACAGATGTAATTAAATATTACGCTTTAACTAGAATGCAAGACGTAGGAGACTACACTAATAATATGGAAGCTGTGTTTAGATTCATACCTTGTATGACAGCAGGTCTTGCATATTACATAGCTATGAAAAGAGCTCCTGATAGGATACAACTTTTAAAATCAGTTTATGACGAAGAATGGGACAGAGCAGCAAGCGAAGATATAGATTCGGTAAGCTCTAAATTCTTACCTCCTAGACTTATAATATGATATGGCATTTGCATCAGGTAAACGAGCTTATGGAATCTGCGATACTTGCGGACAACGTTATCGCTTGCATCAATTACAAGAACAATGGGACGGATTTAAAACATGCCCAGAATGTTTTGATCCGAAACAGCCACAACTAGAAGCTCCCCCTGTAGGAGCGGATCCTCAAGCTTTATTAAATCCAAGACCTGATAGAACAGAACCTGCTTCACAAAGTCTTCTTGTAAATAATCCTTTTCTTACTACACAAGGTAGTGCAGTTATAACTGTGTTTGAAGACAACCATGGAAGAAGCACAGGAGACAAAGTTAGATTTAGAAATGTAGATGCGTTTGATGGATTTACAACTAGCGTTATAGAAGACCCTGATGGGTATGCGATTACAGTTACAGCTAACACCACAACAAATATTCTTAATTACAATAACAATACGTACACGTTTACAGCGAGTTCTGGAACAGGAACAGCAGGAGCTAGAGGAGGCGGAGTAGACTGCACGGTTGGACCTGCACAAACACTATTACCTTTAAATCCGTTTAGAACAGGTAGCGCAGGAGTTAATACAGTTATATCTGTTACAGAATTTAAACACGGAAGAACAACTGGAGACACAGTAAGATTTAGAGCTACAGAAGCTGTTGATGGTGTTACTACTACTGTACTTGAAGCAGCAAGTGGATATACAATAACTGTAGTAGATGCAAATGAATATAAGTTTACATCTACAGGAACCGCTACTACAGGAGACATAACAGGTGGCGGAGATACAGTAACAGCAGGACCAGTATAATGGCAGGATTTACATACAGCGAATTAAAAACAGCAATACAGGACTACGTTGATAGTTCTGAGACTACATTTGTTAATAATCTAAACATAATTATTGAGCAGGCCGAAGAAAGAATTTTAAAAGGTGTTTGGCTAGATAATTTTAAAAGAAACGTAACTGGAACAGCTACATCAGGGACTCCTTATTTAGGAATGCCTACAGATTTTTTAGCTCCCTTTAGTTTATCTGTTATAGACAGCGACACGTATTATTTTTTAAATTTAAAACAAGTTAGTTTTATGAGATCTTACAAACCTGCAACAACAGGTTCTGTCACAGGTAGACCAAAGTATTATGCAGAGTTTGATAGTGATAGTTTTATTATCGCTCCTACTCCTGACAGCAACTATACATTTGAGCTACATTATTTTTATAGGCCTGCATCGTTAACTGCAGCTGGAGACAGTGGATCAACTTGGCTATCAACCAATGCACCTATAGCTTTACTATATGGATGTTTAACAGAAGCAGCTGTATTTTTAAAAATGGATCCAACAGAAATAGCTGGATACGACCAAAGATTTGAAAATGCTTTGGCTAGATTAAAGAACACCGCAGAAGGAGCAGGAACACAGAGTCAGTATAGGTACGATCAAGTACGTATTCCTACTAACTAATGTTGGAAGAACCACTTCCACAGTTAAAAGGTAAAAACATTGCGCTTGTAGCAATGGGTCAAAGCCAGATAGATTATCATTTGTCCAGGACACACAGCTTAGCTTTCGATGAAATATGGGCTATAAATGCTATGGTCAGTGTTTTACCTGAAGTAGATAGAGCTTTTATTCTAGATCCTATGTCTAGATTTCTAGACACCGAAGATGCGGGAAGCATGACTCAAATAATGCGGAAGTATCTTCCACAAATAAAATATCCAATATACACCTGTGAATTAGACAAACGAGTTCCCGCTGCTGAGGAGTACCCGTTAGGTCCTTTGGTAGGAGATCTAAACTGTGCTTATTTTAATAATACTGTAGCTTATGCCATAGCTTTTGCATTATGGAATCAAGTCGGTCATTTAACTGTTTTTGGCGTAGATTTTACATACAAAACAAATATGCATTTCGCAGAGTCAGGGAAAGCTTGTTGTGAGTTTTGGTTAGCTAAATGTATGGAAAACAACATAGAAGTTTCTATTGCACCAAGGTCTAATCTTCTTGAAACAGATGTTCCCACAAAAGAAAAATTATATGGATATCATAGGCTAGAAGACCCTGTTATTACTTATGTAGACAAAGGTAGAATGAATGTATGCAAATGGTCTGATATAATAAAAGAAGAAAAACAATTTATAGGTATGATAGACAGAAATGATCTACCACCTGAACCAGAGGAATATTAATGTTTTCACTTGATTCAGAAACAGAAGTTGGTAATCTTAGCGTTACTACAACGAATAACAGAGGGCACACTGTAGAAGAAGTTGCAGAAATGGCTACTAATAGATTAGTTTCCATTAGCGACACGGCCCCTGCACCCATTAGGGCACAAGCACATGCTTTTAGAGAAGCATGCAAACATATTATTACTTATTATATGAATGAGGCTATTAAAAACCACGTTTGTACAATATGTAATGAATTAGAAAAACAAGGTCAAAAAGACCTAGCAAATATTATTAGGAGACTATAATGGCGATAACACAAGCAATGTGCACTAGCTTTAAAAAAGAACTATTAGAAGCAAAACATAACTTTCTTGCCTCAGGTGGTAATAGTTTTAAACTAGCGTTATATACAAGTTCTGCAACCATGACTGCAGCTACTACAGCGTTTACAACTACAAACCAAGCATCTGGAACAAACTATACTTCAGGTGGAGCTGCGTTAACCAACATTAACCCAACATCTTCAGGAACAACAGCGTTTACTGATTTTGCTGATTTAACTTTTGGAACAGCAACAATTACTGCAAGAGGTTGTATGATTTACAACGACACTGCTTCAGGTGATCCAGCTGTAGCTGTGTTTGATTTTGGTGGAGATAAAACATCTACTGCGGGAAGCTTTACTATCCAGTTCCCAGCAGCAGACGCTAGTAACGCAGTAATAAGAATAGCGTAAAATAGCCTATGGCTAACGTAACGGGCTGGGGTCGCGGAACCTGGGGTTCTGGGGCTTGGAGTGAAGAAGATCCTGTTGTAATAACAGGGTTAGCGGGCACTTCTGCGTTAGGCAGTTTAACGGTAACAGGGCAAGCTAATGTAGCCGAAACAGGTGTTGCTGGAACAGGTGGTTTAGGCTCTCTTACTATAGCCGCCGCTGCAAACGTTTCTGAAACAGGCGTTAATGGTACAGGAGGAATAGGCTCATTAATAGCTACGGGAGCTGCTAATGTAGCCGAAACAGGTTTAGCTGGAACAGGAGGAATAGGATCTCTAACAGCTACAGGTATTGCAAATACTTCTGTGACTGGGGTCGCAGCTACTTCTGGTTTAGGATCTTTAACAGCTACGGGAGCTGCTAATGTAACCGAAACAGGTTTAACAGCAACAAGTGGACTAGGTTCATTAACCACACGAGCAGATGCAAATGTAGCAGAAACAGGTGTAGTAGGTACTACTGCTTTAGGCACTGTAATTACCGCAGGAGCTGCAATAACAGGTGTTTCGGGTGCTGCTTCTACAATATCTTTAGGCGATGAAACTGTAACGTGTGACGCTAACGTATCCCCAACAGGAGTAGCAGCTACTACGGCTTTAGGAAGTGTAAGTACAGTTACAGATAACGTATTTAGTATCACTGGTGTTGCAGGAACAGGAGCGATAGGAACAGTAGTAATAAATGCGCAAGGAATTGTGTCTTTAACAGGGGTAGCAGCTACAGGAGCAATTAGTCAAATATTAGTTTGGGGCCCTGTAGACGATACACAAGATCCAAGCTGGACAGGAGTGAGTGATAGTCAATCTCCAACCTGGAGCGCAGTGTCAGATACACAAACTCCTGGATGGGAAGAAGTTGCTTAACTATGCAACAAAAAGGTAATATAATCAAAGCGGAGACATAAATTATGGCAAGTACATACGTAAACGATCTAAGACTTAATGAAATGGCGACAGGTGATGCGTCAGGAAGTTGGGGTACAGTCACAAATACAAATTTAGAGTTGATTGGTGAAGCTTTAGGCTTTGGAACAGAAGGCATAACAACCAACGCAGATACGCATACATCTACAGTAGCAGACGGAGCTACAGACCCAGTAAGGGCTATGTATGTTAAATATACAGGCACATTAGATTCAGCCTGTACGATTACGATTGCACCTAACACAATAAATAGGATGCAATTTATAGAGAACGGGACAAGCGGTTCTCAAAACATAATAATTTCACAAGGTTCTGGAGCTAACGTAACGATTGCTCCAGGGAATGTAAAAGCAGTTTATCTAGATGGTGCTGGTAGTGGAGCAGCGGTAACAGATGCTTTTGCTAGTTTAAGTGTTGGTGCTATAAATGATATAACCTCAAAAGCATTTGGCACATCCTCCATAATGATTGGTGATAATGCTACAGGAACTATTGATGCTGCTAACTATAATACAGGTGTAGGTGTAGATGTTCTTGCAGCGTTGACTACTGGAGACTATAACACTACTGTAGGTTTTAGAAGCCTTAACGATCTAACAACAGGTTCATACAATACAGGTCTTGGAGCACTAGCTTTAGATGTGGTAACTACTGGAAGTAGTAATACAGGTCTAGGTTATAATGCTTTAGCTTCAAACAGCACAGGTAGTAACAATACTGCTGTCGGAACAACAGCGTTAGATGCAAACACTACTGGAATAGACAATACTGCTGTCGGAAATGCAGCACTTGGAGCAAACACTACTGGGTCAGTAAACACCGCAGTAGGTAAAGATGCTTTACTTTTAAATACTACAGGAACTTATAACGCTGCTTTCGGTAAAGGAACTTTAGATGCTAATACAACTGGTGATGCTAATACTGGTCTTGGTTATGCTGCCTTAACAGCTAATACAACTGCGGATGATAATACAGCAGTCGGTTATCTTTCTTTAAAATCAAACACTACAGGTACGGCTAATACAGCAGTTGGAAAAGATTCTATGTTAGCTACTACAACAGGTGGTTTTAATACTGCTGTGGGTAATGATTCTTTAACAACTAATACTACTGGACAATCTAATGCAGCATTTGGTGTTAATGCTTTACTATCTAACACTACAGGTTCAAATAATGCTGGTTTTGGTCAACAAACACTACAAGCAAATACTACTGCGGATTTTAATACTGCGGTAGGTTATCAAGCTTTATTAGCAAACACTACAGGTTCAGAGAATACAGCAGTTGGTGCTTTAGCAGGGGATGCTATTACCACAGGCATCAGAAATAGTTTACTTGGTTACAATGCTGGTGGTGCTATTACTACAGGAACACAAAATACATTCATGGGTAAAGATGCAGGTAATTCAACTACTACTGCAAGTAGTAATACTTTTATTGGAGAAAGAGCAGGTCTAAATAATACAACAGGTGATGAATCGGTTGCAGTTGGACAGTTTGCTTATTCAGCCAATACTACTGGTGTTGATAATGTTGCTATAGGAAGAAGTGCACTAGCAGCAAACACGACTGCTCATAATAATGTAGCAGTTGGTAGGGCAGCTTTACTAGCAAACACTACAGGAACTAAGCACGTAGCAGTTGGTGCTTTTGCCTTAGATGCAGTTACAACAGCAAATGAACTAACAGCAGTTGGTTACAATGCTTTAACAGCTAACACCTCGGGGGCATCAAACTCAGCTTTTGGTGCTTATGCTCTTGCTGCTGTCACTACAGGGCAACAAAACACAGGGATTGGATATGCAGCAGCATATCAACTTACCACAGGCTCAAACAACGTAGCACTAGGAGATTTTGCTTTAGGAACAAGTACTACAGGAGGATACAACGTAGCCGTTGGTACATCAGCTTTAGCATCAAGCACTACTGCAGGAACAAACACAGCAATTGGATATAAGGTAGGTGAAGATATAACAACAGCAGGAGGTAATACTGGTCTAGGTTATTATGCTATGGGTAACACTACAACAGGAGCTAATAATACTGCACTTGGCTATACAGCCCTCTATACAAACACTACAGGTGCTAATAACGTAGCGGTTGGATATGCTGCTTTAGATGCCAATACTACAGCAGCTAATAACGTAGCAGTTGGTTATGGAAGTTTAGGTGTTAATACAACGGGTGCTTCAAATACAGGACTTGGGCATCAAACTTTAGAAAAAAACACCACAGCGTCTAACAACACAGCCGTTGGTGCAAACACATTATATAAAAACACTACAGGAACAGAAAACACAGCAGTAGGACAAGCCTCTTTAGATGCAAACACAACAGGAAACAACAACGCTGCTTTTGGTAGAGGTTCTTTAACCGATAATACAACTGGACTTAATAATACTGGATTAGGTGATAATGCTTTAGCTAACAATACAACTGCTTCTAACAACACAGCAGTTGGTAAAGATGCTTTATTAGTAAACACCACAGGTGAAAACAATATAGCAATAGGAGGAAATGCTTTAGACGCAAACACTACAGCTTCAAACAACACAGCTGTTGGAAGGGATGCTTTAGGGGGAAACACTACAGGTTTCGGTAACACATCTGTTGGTAAACAATCGGCTCAACTTATTACAACTGGTGAAGAAAATACTATTATAGGGCTTGAAACTGGTGTTGCAAATACAGAACTTACAACAGGTGGTTTTAATACACTTATTGGTGCTAAAGTTAGTACGGCTTCATCTGATGTACATTTAAATACTGTCATTGGTTACAACTCCGTAGGTGCGTCAAATTCAGATGGACAATTAACTTTCGGATATAACAATAACAGAACTTATATAGTAATGGGGAACACATCTTGGTCAGGCACTTCTGATTCAAGACTAAAAGAAAATGTAGCAGACCACGCTTTAGGACTAGGGTTTGTAAATGCTTTAAGACCAGTTACTTATAATTGGAAAAAGAAAAAAGATGTTCCTTCTGAATTAAGTGATTACTACGAAGATGGTAATGAAGATAGAGTAAATGGAACAAATGCTTTAAGGCATGGTTTTATAGCACAAGAAGTAAAATCTGTAATGGATAGTAATAGTGTTGCATCTGATAGTTTTAACCTTTGGAATACTATGGCTGATGGAACACAAGCATTAGCAGATGGTGAACTTATACCAATTCTAGTTAAAGCTTTGCAAGAAGCTGATAATAAAATAGATGCTTTAACTACTAGAGTTGCAGCGTTAGAAGGATAATTAAACGGAGAATAATATGGCTCAAACAGTAGCAGAAGTGCTAACAGCAGCAACAGATAGCGTAACGCTTATCAACGACATCAATACGAATGGTAAAAAATCAACGTATGTTGGTGGTTCAGCAGAAGCTGATACAACAACTATGACACAAGCCGAGATAAATGAAATGGTACAACGTAATGTGGACCACTTAGAAACTATCTTAGCTTATGAACCTGTTGACGCAGCAGATGATACACCTAACGTAGTAGGCTCGTCTTCAAGTAAAAAAACTACTTGTAGTGGCGGAGTTACAACGGGTAAAGCTTATATATCAGCTAATTCATAAGGATAAAAAATGACTGAAGAAGTAACAACTGAAACTACAGAACAACCTGTAGACCCTCAATTACAACAAAGAATTGCTTATACAGAAACTTTGCAACAAGAGATTCAAAATCTTAGAGAGCAAATGGCTCAACTACAATATCAATTAGATATTAGAGTTACAGCTTTAGTTGGTTATCAAAGTACTTTAGAAGTGATAGAAGAACCTGAAGAGGTGCAATAATGAACTGGCTTCCAAAAACGTACTACGACACTATGAAAAACTTTTGGCTAAAAGTCAGAGGTGTTGAAGAAGAAACTGTAAGAGCTAGAACAGACGAAGGAAAGTTTGTTGCAGATGATAAATCTACTCCAGACGTTAATGAAGCTTACACAACAGTACAAGTAAAAAAGAAAAAAAGAGGAAGACCTAAAAAGAAAAAATAATGGCTACAGCTAAAGACGCAATACATCAAATTAGCACACATGAAAAAGAGTGCGCTATTCGCTATGAAAACATAGAGAAAAGATTAGACGAAGGATCTGCTAAGTTTAGAAGACTTGAGTATATTATGTGGGGCTTGTATGGCCTAACAGCTGCTTCTTTAGGTATAGACAAATTAATATAAATGAAAGATGGCATTAGAAAAATTTATATTTCGACCAGGAATAAATCGCGAAGGAACAGACTATTCTAATGATGGCGGATGGTTTGACGCTAATCTTGTTCGATTTCGCAAAGGCCTTCCAGAAAAAATTGGTGGATGGGCTAAGGCTACTTTAAGCACATATCAATCTACAGTTAGAGCTCTTCATGCTTGGGTAGATCTATCTTTAACAAGATATTTAGGTTTAGGTGCTACATGGAAGTATTACATAAAAGAAGGAGATAACTTTTATGATATTACTCCTCTTCGAGAAACCACATCTGCAGGCGATGTAACCTTTGCAGCAACTAACGGTAGTTCAACTATTACAATTACCGACACAAACCATGGCGCAGTAACGGATGATTTTGTCACGTTCAGTGGTGCTGCTAGTTTAGGTGGGACTGTAACCGCTACAGTTTTGAATCAAGAATACCAAATACTTTTAGTTACAGGAACAAACACTTATACGATTACAGCTAAAGATACTTCTGGCGCAACAGTAACAGCTAACGGTAGTGATAGTGGTAACGGCGGAAGTTCTGTTGTAGGAGCGTATCAAATTAACGTAGGACTAGATACTTATGTAGAGTCTTCAGGATGGGGTGCAGGAACTTGGGGTGCAGGAACTTGGGGCTCAACAACAGCCTTAACAAGTGCTAATCAATTACGTCTATGGTCTCATGATAATTTTGGTGAAGATCTAATCATGAATGTACGAGCAGGTGGCATATATTATTTTGACACTAGCGCAGCTACATTAGGAACGACTAGAGCAATACCTTTAACAAGTCTGTCAGGAGCAAACTTAACTCCTACTTTAGCCTTGCAAGTGTTAGTCAGTGACATTGATAGACACGTTGTTTGTTTAGGCGCTGATCCAATATCAGGAAGCTCGCGATCAGGAGCTTTAGACCCTATGTTGGTTGCTTGGAGCGACCAAGAAAACGCAGCCGTTTGGGAACCTTTAGCTACCAATACCGCAGGATCTTTTAGACTTTCTGCAGGATCACAAATTATCGGAGCTATTAGAGCAAGACAAGAAACTTTAATTTGGACAGATACCGCTTTGTATTCAATGTCTTTTATCGGTCAGCCTTTTACATTTGGTATAAATTTAGTTAATGAAGGTGTTGGATTAATTTCTCCAAATGGAGCTGTCAATACACCCAAAGGTATATTTTGGATGGATAAAAAAGGTTTTTATACTTATTCAGGTGCTGTTCAAGATATTTCTTGTACTGTTCAAAATTATGTCTTTAGCGATTTTAACCAAGGACAAGCTTTTCAGGTATTTGGTTTTGTAAACAAAGAGTTTGATGAAGTAGGATGGTTTTATTGCTCAGCTGATTCTGAAGTTATTAATAGGTATGTTGTATATAACTATGAGGATGGAGCCTGGAGCATAGGACAACTTACAAGAAGCTCATGGTTGGACGAAGGTATATTTAATACTCCTATGGCTACGTACAGCACAAACGATGTAGGATATTTATATAATCATGAAACAGGTAACGATGATGATGGTTCTCCAATGGATAATGTGTTTATAGAATCCAGCGACTTTGCATTAGGAAACGGAGAGCAGTTTCAATCAATTAACAAAATTATTCCTGATGTTAAATTTACAGGCGACGGTGGTTCAGGCCAGACAATTAACTTTGTATTGAAACAAAGAAACTATCCAGGCGAAAGCTTAGCTACCGACTCGACAAACACTTGCACAGCAACTACTACAAAAATAGATACTAGACTTAGGGCCAGACAAGCAGCACTTAGGATTGAGTCTGACGATGATAATAGTCTAGGAGCAAGATTAGGAGTTGGTTTTAGAGTTGGAGCTACTCGTATGGACCTCAAAGTAAATGGTAGAAGATAATGGCTAAAATTCTAGAAACAAGACTTCCAATAGCCATAGGCGAAATATCTCCTGATACATTTAACAGGTTAGTTAGAGTATTAGAACTTAGCCTTAATAAGGTAGATTTAGACGCTACTCTTTCGGTTAATGAAACACAGCGTAATGAAAACAAATTCCAACAAGGCGACATTATATGGAATTTAACAGCGCAAGAACTACAACTATGGAATGGTGAACAATGGATAACACTATACGAGGGAGAACAGTTCGGGGTAGAAGGCGTTGCTTCTTTAGGCAAAATAACAGTGTCAACGGGTGGAGCTACAACAATAACGATATGATGGACAGAGTTAGATTATTAGAAGAGCTTATGTTAGATGAAGGTGTTATTCATGAGATTTATAATGATCATCTTGGATACGCTACATTTGGTGTAGGCCATTTAATTACAGAAAGAGACAAAGAACACGACCAACCTTTAGGAACACCTGTATCAGAAGAAAGAGTTAAGGATTGTTTAAATGCAGACGTAGACATCGTATGCAAAGAACTGGATAAAAACATGCAGTGGTGGCGCGGTCTTAACGATACAAGACAGCGCGTACTAGCTAACATGTGTTTTAATCTAGGTTATCCTAGATTAAGCAAATTTAAAAAGTTTTTAGCCGCTGCAAGAAACGAAGATTGGGAAACAGCTGCTGATGAAATGATGGACAGCAAATGGGCAACCCAGGTTGGAGACCGAGCTGTAAGGCTTAGGGAGAAAATGTTGAATGGCTAAAAAAACTAAGAAGAAAACACAAACTGTGTCAAACTATAAGAAATCATTAAGGAGACCATAATGGCTAAACCAGGATTGTATGCAAATATACATGCAAAAAAGAAACGTATAGCAGCAGGCTCAGGAGAAAAGATGAGAAAACCAGGAGCTAAAGGTGCTCCAAGTGCTCAGGACTTTACAGATGCAGCAAAAACAGCTAAAAAAATGAAAGACGGCGGTGTTTTTATGCCGAGTGCAACCGCAGTGCAAAGTAAAGGTTGTGGTGCAGTAGCAAACGATCGCAGGAAAAAAACTAAATTACTATAGGAAAAATAATGGCTAAGAAGTTATCCTCAAAACAAAAGAAACTAGCTAGAGTTGCTAAACCTCGTAATAAAATTACAGGTGCGGACTTTAAGAAATTAAAGAAACGTGGCGGCAAGAAAAGCTAAGCCAATACGCAAAACGACTGGTAAAGGCGGTAACTACCGTCCTACTAAGTCTGGCGCTGGCATGACTAAGAAAGGTGTAAAAGCCTATAGGAAAGCCAACCCTGGATCAAAGTTAAAAACTGCGGTAACAGGTAAAGTAAAGAAAGGTAGTAAGGCAGCCAAACGACGTAAATCTTATTGCGCAAGATCTGCGGGCCAGCTCAAAAAGAGCTCTGCTAAAACTAGAAACAACCCTAATTCAAGGATTAGGCAAGCGCGCAGAAGGTGGAAGTGTTAATGAAACTAGGATTATTAAAAACGTTAGTAGGTACAGTAGCTCCAACAATAGGAACCGCATTAGGTGGGCCTATGGGCGGTATGGCTGCAAATATGATTTCCGAAGTATTAGGATGCGATCCTGAGCCAAAGAAAATACAAAAGGCCATGGAGACAGCTACTCCTGAGCAACTAGCGCAGTTAAAGAAAGTAGAAGCTGATTTTGAAGTCCAGATGAAAAAGCTAGATATAGATCTATTTGCATTGGAAACAGCAGATGTACAAGACGCAAGAACTAAGTTTGGTAAAGATTGGACAGCAAAAATTATAGGTATTGCTACATTAGGTGGTTTTTTAGGGTATATATTTCTTATCACCCTTATGCCCCCAGAAGCCAACTCAGAGGCTTTGGTTAACTTAGTGCTCGGATACCTTGGTGGTTTAGCAAGTGCTATCATATCTTTTTACTTTGGGGCTTCTAACAAACAAGACAACGAATAGAAAAAACGATAATATAGGTAATGTTATGTCATACAATTTTGATTTTTTAGACGATCTTTTTAAAGACGACGATACAACAGATTACAGCTACCTGTTTGACGATTCTGGTGATGGTGCAGTTAATTTAAATTTTGATTATGATCCTAGCAACTCTGGTATAACTTCTTTGGACTTTGATGTTTCAAGTTTGTTTGGCGACGATGATTACAGTTATTTGTTTGGTAGCGATGATGATGGCATAGCTAATTTAGACTTTGACTACAAACCTGGCGTAGATTTTAGCGATGTTTATGATAATTTATTTAATGAGAATACAAACTATGACGATACTGTAAAAGAACTTTATCCCGATTTGTTTATGGACTCTACACAAGATCTAATAGCAAATGCGGACACATCCAGTACTTTACTAGATACTATTCTAGGTCTTGTTGGCGGTAAAAAAGGCAAAAACAAAGCTCAAGGAATTATGAGTTCAGTAGGCGGAGGCATTACAGACTTTGCTAACTCACCTATAGGACAATTGCTTTTGTATAACCAGCTGAAAGAACAAAGAAAAGACGATATAAAAGTACCAATTGGACAAGAAGCTTATGGTGATCAAGGATTAGGCAGTATGCCTGACTACAGAATTTTTAACTTACAACCTGCACTAATGCCAGGTGTAGGTTACGCTAATGCACCACCACCTGAAATGAAACAGGGTGGTTTAGCATCTATGAACGAAGGACCTGGAGACATAACACTAGCAAGACTAGAACCAGGTGAGTTTGTTATGACAAGAAAAGCTACTGATAATATAGGCGCTAAAAACTTATACAGTCTAATGAAACAAGCAGAGAGGATGAGCTAATGGCAGTTAATCAAAGTTATTTTACAGGTACAGCAAGAGGTCAAGGTCCTTCAACTACTGCTACGTATGAAGAGCCATCTGCTCAGGCCATGCGCCGTGGATTTTTAGAATCCGCGTTTGGTTTAGCTAGAACACCAACACCTGTAGCTGTACAACAATACGCAGGATTGGATCCGTTTGAAATGCAAGCCAGACAATTAGCTGGTGGCCTTGGTGGGTTTACCCCATACATACAACAAGGCGGACAAATGATGCAAGAAGGGTTAGGCGTTGCACGTCAAGGACAAGGAGCTCTGGCTGGAGCACAAGACATGTATGGACAAGGAACAGGATTAGTAGGACAAGGCACAGGACTATATGGACTAGGCACACAGTTAACTGGACAAGCTTCTGATTATTATAGACCAGGAGCCGCTAGTTCTTTTTACAATCCTTATGAACAAGATGTTGTCCAGCAGACACTGTCAGACTTACAAGAACGAAGTGCTAAACAAGGTGTTGCAGACAGATCACAAGCTGTAAGTAGAGGCGCATTTGGCGGCTCTCGTGGCAGGTTAATGGAACAAGAAAGGGAAAGAGCATTTGGTCGAGGCGCAGCGGAAGCGATTGGTGGCATACGTTCAAGAGGTTTTGAAGGTGCAAGAAGTGCTGCAATGACAGCAGGTCAAGGACTAGGACAACTAGGCGGACAGCTTGGATCGTTTGGTTCAGGACTAGGACAACTAGGCGGACAACTTGGACAATTTGGTTCAGGACTTTCTAACGTAGCTGGTCAATACGGTAACTTAGGAACAGGTATTGCTGGGCTAGGAACAGGTTTTGCTAATCTAGGAACAACTGGTCAAAGTAATTTACTAAAACAAATTAACGCTTTTGAAGGATTAGGCAGAACAGGCAGAGGCATACAAAATCAAATGTATGGAGCACAGTTTGATGCGGCTAATAGATTATCGGCAGAACCTACGCAACGTTTGAAAAATTTACAAAGCATGTTAGGACTGTTACCTACCACTAGATCTACTACTACATTTAATCCTATTGCCAATACCTACGATCCTATGCAAGGTATTATGGATCTTCTTGGCGGAGGAAATATTAATTTACCAGGCGTAGATCAAACAGGTGTTTCTACACAACCTGCTGGACAATCTAATCAGTTAGCTGGATTAGCTAGTCTTCTTCAACTATTCGGAGGCATGGGTTAATGCACGAGCAGTGGAAGAAAAGAAAAATGTTCTCTAATAGAGAGCAAGGTATCATGTCTGGCCTTGATCCTGTACCTATGATGGCTGGCGGTTCTGTACCTTACCCTGGTATGGAAACAGGCGGTGTCGTCCCCCAAACACAGTTATTTGAAGAAGGTGATAATGAATTAAACGCGTCATTAAACATGATGGCTTCTGTTAGTAATCCAGATGTCCCTGATATGCCAATGCCTATGATGGACGAAAAGGTAGAGGTCAAAGAAGAAGCAACGATGGACCAAGGACCTGATGGTTTTAGAATGGCCGTAGATGATTTAAAAGCAACCTTTAAATCTGAGATAGATAATTACATATCAAAAGCGGGTGTAGAAAATATTGGCAAGTATTTAAAAAGCATGAGCGTAGCCTATAACAATCAACTAAACAATTTACGCAAACAATTTAAAGTAGACAAAGTAGATCCTGAGGACCAACTGTTTACTGAACAGTTTCTTGCTGAGTTTATGACAGACGTTCCTGGCATGCAAAGTGGCGGAGTCGTATTAACTCAAGAACAACTAGATGAGTTTTTTGGAGAAGGTAGATTTCCTTTAGAGGAATGGAATAAATATAGTCCAGACATACAAGAATTTTTTATGAGAAGAGCTCGAATAGCCAAACTAGAACAAGATCAAGCTACAGCTGGTTCGCAAATAGACTTATCTAAACTTGAAGAATTGCAAGCAGAAAGAAGAACATTAGCTCCTCAAATAGGAGCAGCAGCTCGTGCAGGTGTAGCGACAGTTGGATCACCTTCTGGTAGATACCTTGCTGGATTAACAGCAGGAAAACAAGCAGAGACAGCAGCATTAGACAAAGCTTTAGTAGGGGAAATAGATATACAAAAAGCAATACTTAATGCACAAGCAAGAGCAGGCACTACAAGTGGAGAGTTAGACTTTGACTTGACAGCTAAAGAATCAGAAGCCTTTTCTTTACAAGAAATAACAAAACAAAAAGAAGAAAGAGAACTTTTACAAAACCAATGGGATGAAGCAGTTAAAGCTCAAGACGGAAAGTTTGGTAAAGCTCTACAACTTTTTATAAATCAAACAGGTGGCAAACTTCCTCCTGCATACCAAGATCAAGAAAGAGCTATTCCTGGTACAGGTGGAGCAGGAAACTTATTAGACTACTATAAAATTCTTCTTGGAAAAGAAAAAGAAGCTAGAGAAGCCAATGACAAGTCATTTTATTTACCAGACGAACTTAATAAATGGATTACATTTCCAGTAGTATAAGTTATGGCTTTGCGTCCACTTACAGAAGAAGAGAAAACAAGACTTGAGCTTCTAGAGATTACTCCTGAAGAAGTTTCTGAAATTGAAAAAATAGATCAAGACGATCAACCAAGACAAAAGACTCTTTTTGACGTTGCAGACGAACTACCTTTACCTTTAGCTGCTAAAACAGCTTTACTTGCAGAAAGGTTTTATGACAGTTTGTACGGCAGTACACAAGCGAGTATAGGAGATTGGCAAGAAACTAGAGCTGTAGCACAAGAGGGTAGAGGCCATGACGACTATGCTAAAGAGTTACGACAAAGGGCCGACATAAACGAACAACAAGCTAGTGAATATGCGTACGAAGCTAAGTATGGCGAAGAAGGACTAGAACAATTTAAAAACATAGCTGAACCAGAATGGTGGGCAGCAACTATAGGTGAAGTAATACCTGGCTCAGCTCCTTTTCTAGCAGGGGCAGGGGCGGCAGGTGGAGCTACACTTATGGCTACAGGTAATCCTTACGCTGCATTAGCAGCAGCAGCTGTAGGCGGTGGTTCTGTTGTTTTTGCTCAAACTTACGGAGACGCTTACTACGAGTATCTCGAAAAAAATCCTGATGATGAAGCAGGAGCAGATAAGTACGCATTAAAAAAATCAGGGATAAGTGCAATTATAAATGCAGCTAGTGTCCCTGCTGGGTTGGTGGGTTTAAACCAACCGATATTAAAGCACTATATAACACAGGCTATTTTACAAGGTGGCATAGGGGGAGTAGATACAGTCACACAAAACTTAATGGTCAAAAATAATATTGATCCTAACTTAGATGTAAGTACAGGTTTAGCAAAAAGTGTAATGGGTGAAGCTATTGGCGAAGGAACTATTTTTGCTACAGCAGGAAGAATGTCTACTCCTAAGTTCACTAAATTTCAAAAAGAACTTACCGAAGAAGAACGTAATGTAAATGATGAAAAAACAGAAGCCTTAACACAAGCAGAACTTAATTCTCTTGCACCAGACTTAGATGAATTAGATGCTAACGAACTTAGAGAAATAATAGTTAATAGTCCTGATTTAGAACTAGGTGTAGTGATACCAGGAGAAAGTAGAGAGTCTTTACGTAATAAACTTGTAGAAGCGGTAAGAGCTAAAAACCAAGAAAAAGTTATTAGAGACTACATGATAGACAATGTACTTTCTAACTATAATCCCGAAAAAGTTTTTGATGAGCAGAAAGCTACTTTAGATCAAATGACGGATGAAGAATTAGACGCTTACATTTTAGAAGAATTTGGTACACAAGAAGCATATTCAATATGGGCAAACAGACAAGGCGAATTAAGTTTTACACCTGGTACTACAGAAACTAGGCAAGAAGATCGTGTAGCTTTAGCAAATGCGAGTGCAAATATTTTGTTAAGAGAACGACAAGGCCCTGCATGGAAATTAGGTATCAACGAGTTTAGAGATTATGTAAGTGATATTGAACAAACTTATACAATAGAAGAGTTAAGAATAGCGGTAGCAGAAGCTGTTCCTACTGCAAATTCAGAAATGACTAAACGTATGTCTAAATCTGAACTAGCTAACAAACTAGCAGAACAACAAGCTGTTGTTGATTTACAAAGACAAGTTCGAGACAGAGCAAATAGAAGTAGAAATATAGATTTAACACAAGTATCGTTTGATGAAGACGGTAATCCTGTTCCTTTTGTATTAACACCACAATACATAGATGTTATAAGACCAGAAGGAACTGCACTAAGAGCAGAAATGATGGTTGAGCAGCCAGACGGTAGCGTAAAAACAATAGGTTTTCAAAGACAAGGTATAGAAGAAGGTATGAGTTTAGCTGAGCAAACAACTAAACGTGGTGCTGAGCTTTCTGTATTTAAAGTAGATGGTGTTGAGGTATCTCCAGATAGTCCTTTTGCAAATAAAACTATAGACGAAGTTTTTGAAGGCAGCCAAATAGATAGTGTGTATTCAAGCCCAAGATTAATTTCTCTTGAAATGCCATTAGGCACTGCACCGCAATTTCAAGGAAACGCTTTGTCTAGGATTTTTAGTTCTTACATAAGACCGTTAATGCCTACAGGTTTGTTAATTGGCAGTAGGTCTCGTCAAAGAATAACAAACATTAGAGCACTAGAAACAAAAGCGCAGAACTTAGGTTTAGAAGTAGAGCAAGCTATAGCGGAAGCAGTTAGACGAGGCGATATCAAAACTAAAGCAGAAGCTGATAAATTAATTATGGCTTTTCTACAACAAACAGGCGCGCGTATAGAACTTACAGCCGAAGAACGAAAAGTAGCTGAAAAAAACTTAGCTGATCTTGAAACTCAAAAAGTAGAGGGACGAGACGAATTGTCGCAAAATGAAGTAGATTCTATAAACGATGAAATAGAATTTATAGAAGGACAATTGCAAGACATACAAACAACTAAAGTAGCTGCAAGGCAATTGCCTGATTCATTAAGAAAACCCGCACTTAAAATTAGAAAAGGTATTGATGCTATTAGTGGAAGACTTTTAAAAGAAATACCTCCAGAAAGTTTAGATCCAAATTTAAGCGCTGTGGTAGAACATAATTTAAACACTTATGTAACAAGATCATATAAATTCTTTTCTCCAAATTTAGGCTGGAATCCAAAAGGCCAGATGATGGTTGAATCTATACAAAACTTGCCTTTTAAAGTTGCAGAAAAAGTAGGAGCTAAAACTACTGTGCCTAATAGGACAATGACAGATTTGTATAATAAAGCAGTAATTTCTATGGAGTATAAGTTTAGATCTAGAATGCCTGATTATAGATCTGATGCAAGACGTGAGTTAGGCTCAGTTGCAACTAATGAACAAGTAGAAAGTCGTGCTCTTGAAATAAGAAAAGAAAGAGCCGAAGAAGCAGTAAACGAATGGATAGATAGATCTTTGTACGAAAGTGCAACAGACGTTTCAAAAATGGCTGCTTTATTAAAAGGAAAAAATAAAGGCGAAAAAGCAGATATTAAAATCAACAAGTTGTTAACTCAACGTGGCGAAATACCTTACGCTGTAAGACAATTGTTGGGAGAGATAAAAGAACCTGAACTGATTGCTGCAACTTCTTTTGCACGAATGGCTAGAACTGTAGAGAATGCTACGTTTTTTCAAGAGGTTAAAAGACTTAGTGAATTACCAGGAGAGCAATGGTTTTCTCCAGTGGCTACCAAAGAATACCCTATTAAGATAGAAACAGGAGATGAGTTTAATCCTTTAGAAGGATTTTACACTACAAAAACTATGGCTGAAGCTTTGTCAGGGGGAACTATAAGAGGAGAAGACGCAATCCTTAACGCCCTTGCAAATACGTTTGGCACAGCAAAAGCTATAACTCAATACGGAATTATTGTATTGAGTCCTGGTACACAAATGAGAAACCTGTATGGAGCTGGAATTATGTATGGTTTCAACGGACATTTTAGAGGAATGTTTGGTAAAGAAGGTGAAATACAAAACGCAATACAGTTAATTGGTAATGATTTATTCGGCAATGTGCAATACAACCCTGAAACAGGAGAAATTTCAGGTAACGTTGATGAATACAATTCAGCTTGGGGATACATGCAACAACTTGGAATTGTTAACACAGAAGTTAGGGCGAACGATGCTTTAGGTGTATTTACTCGTGTAGCAAACTCTCCTACAAATTTTAAATCTATTGAACAAATAAGTAATCTTTTATATGGCTTAGGCCAAACAGGTCCAGGTAAAGCATTTGATAATTACGTGTTAAGTTTAAATAGAGGAGCTAGACGAGCGTATGCTGCATCAGATGATTTCTTTAAAATACTTGCGTTCTTATCTGAAAGACGAAAATTTAAAGATATGGTAGATAACATAGGAGGTTCTGACGATTTAAAACTTAGAGTGCTAAGAGACTTTTCTAAAAGTTTAAAAACAAAAAGTGGTATTACAGAAAAACTTTCTAACTATGTTCAAGACCAAGGAACAGTTTTAAGAAATGTTACGGACTTAGATAAATACATAGATCATGTATCAGCTTACATGGTTAGAAATACTATGCCTAACTATGATTATGTAGGTAAATTTAGAGAGTATTACGCAAATCTCCCAATTGGTAACTTTATAGCTTTCCCTACAGAAATAGCTAGAACGACTGCTAACTCTGCTCAATTAGTTTACAGAATGGGAACTTACTCACCTAATCCAGAAATACAAGCTATAGCTGCTGCTCAAGGCATAGAGCTGCCATCTAATCCATTTTTACAACGTGCTCAAGAACGAGCAATTGGTGGATACGTAGCAACACATGGATTAGTTGCAGCGTTAGCTAAAGCAAGTCAGACAATCTTTAATGTAGACGATGATGATACTTATGCTGCGAATGAGCTTATAGCACCTTATCAAGATAGAGATAGAATAATTTGGTTGGGTCCAAAAGGAAAAGAAACTCCTTACTTAAACACAAATTATTTTTTCCCTTACGAAGCAATAGGTAAATTCTATAACGTTATAGGAGGCACTTTAAGAGAAACTCGTGGCAAAGGAGACCCAGCAGCTATAAGAAAAGCTATGGGTCAATTTATTGCTGAGTACACCGAAACGTACATGCAAGAAAGTATTTCTGCTAAGTTAGCTTTAGATTTAATAAACAACCAAAACGATGATAATCCTTTAAATATAAAACCTATTTGGAACGAACAAGATGATTTTTCAGATCAATTTACTACAGGGTTAGAGTATGCGTTTAACAAAGCTGGACCTGGAGCTTATAGGCAAGTTAATGATGTAATATGGTCTTTGCAAGAGGGAGATGCAGCTTTAAATCGTTATGGTAAAACTATGCCATTTGTAAGAGCTGCAGCAAAATTAATGGGATTCTCAAATTCAGAAGTAAACCCTGATGTATCAATGCCTTTTATTATATCTAATAGAGTAAAAGAATTTAATCAATATACTAAACAAAACTTAAACCGAGAATACGCATCAGCTGAACAGTTAACCGAAGAAGATGTTATAAAGGATTGGGAAGATGCACAACGTTCTTGGTTCCAAATACAACAAGGTTTATATTTTGAGCTGCAAGCTTTAAAAACATGGGATGTAAACCAAAACGTATACGAAGATAGACTAAAAAGTTTTGTGCAAAGGACAGGAGCAGGAAAAGACTTTTACGATAATATTGAAAGAGGTATCTTTACTGCTTGGCCTGTTCCAAAAAGTACAGTTAAAAACTTTGAGAAAAAAGCAGAAGACTTTAGACTTTCTAGAAGATGGCCTGAATCAGAACTTGATCGTAAGTACGATCTGATTGAAAGACAAAAAGTTTCTCTTACAGGAAACCCAGAGTTATCTAGGAATCTTGAAGAGAATCTTGGGATTCTAGATCTGGAAGACTAAACTTTTCTACGCGTTCCATCCAAGCTTCGGCAGCTTTCTTAAACTCGTCACCTTCAAGAATAAACTCCTGGTATAGGCAGTCTACAGAACACATCATGATTACACCTTTCTGTATGTCTGTGCCGTACAGCTCGTTGTGTGCAAGTGCGTAAGCAGCTAACTGTTGGAAGTAGTCCCACACCCATTGTCTGCGTTTAGGTTTGTTGGTTTGTTTAAAGTCCATGATAGACAGATCATCATTGTGTACACCAATCACGTCAGCTTTACCTGCATAGCGATCAGGGTAGTACAAAGATATCTCACAACCATACACTTGTGATACGTTAGGTAGCCCTTGGTCCATGATAGTACAAGCCATTTTGTAAGCACGTTTCTCTTCTGCGTTTCTAGGTACAAAATCCCAGATGCCACCGTTAACTAGCTGCTTCTCCAGGATGTCGTGCATGTACGATCCCCTAGTTGCAGCTTCTGTTCTGATACGCTCAGCTTCTTCCTCACCTACTTTATCTATCCACTTCTTCAAGAAGTCACCTTCTTTAGTGCCAGATAATATAGTAGTAACAGACGGGAGCTTTACTCCGTTGCAGTCGTAGAACCGACCGCTGCGTCTATCTTCGCTGGAGAACACACCGTACTCGTACGGAGACTCGTACAGTATTTCATGTTTCATGATTAAACCTTAGGTACGTCGTTCAAGCGTCCGCTTTCAAGATCATCTTGTAATCTTTTTACCGCATACGCAAACACATTACTGGTGGGCCTTTCAGTTTTTTCACCGATAATAGCAGCCGCTTCCACAATCTCTTTACGTATCGCTACGCTTTTCCATTTAGTTGTATCCATTTTTACTCCTGTAGATAACATTATACATTACAATCTAAGATATATCTCAATTATTCTTAGCTTCCATTGAGTCGCCCCAATTCTTTCCAATCTCAGCATCAACTTTGTTTGGGACATCCAAAGCTACAGCTTCCTCCATTAAACGACAGATGTTTTCTACATCTTCGTCAGACTTTATAGAGAACACCAGCTCGTCATGGACTTGCAAAAGCGGAAGGTAACCCGCCTCATAACAATGGACCATGGCCTGCTTAGTCATATCTGCTGCTGAACCTTGAATTAGTTTATTTAACGCTTTGTAGACAAACGCTCTTTTGATCTCGCCGTTATATTCATGCACGGCTTCTTTGTGTTTCATCGGTCTACCTGTTCCATACTTCAAAGGCTCCCACATATCAAAGTGACAGCGCCTCCCTAGTATCGTTTTGATGTAACCTTTTGAGTTTGCACTACGCATAACCGAGTCAGCTAACTGCCTGACAAACGGTGCATAGGTATTAAACTTAGCTAAGATCTCTGATGCCTCGTCTACAGTAACGCCTAGCTGATCTGCTAACTTACCTTTGCCCATGCCATACATGATGCCAAGTCCTATTGTCTTTGCTGTCTTCCTGTCAATATCTACCAAGTTAGCTACCTCTTGATGAAAGTCTGCATCACCAGCATGGTACGCCTCAGCAATAGCATCTGCTCCGTCGTACTTAGATCTACTAGCATAGTGTGTCAGTATTCTAGGTTCTTGTTGTGAGAAGTCAGCAGAGCACCACAGCTCTCCTTCTTCTGGTAAGAACAAAGATCTAATCAAAGGGCCAATCTCTTTATTACGTGCAGGCACTTGTTGTAAGTTCGGATTGCTCATGGACAACCGACCTGTGACTGTACCGCCTGACTCACCTTTGAGCTGACGTATCTCTGCATGTATCCTTCCGTTATGTGCATGTTTTAGTATGGAATCAATAAACGTGCTGTGTGTCTTGTTTACTTCTCTAGCTTCGCGTATCAAATTAGCTATAGGATGAGAGTGGTTCTCCAGGAAAGCTTTTGTAAAACTAGGCATTCCTGTTGGTGTCCTAAGATACGTAAGGTTCATTGCATCAAATACTTTTGCTAATGAGTTGGCTGCCCACAGTTGTAGTTCTGGAACACCTGACTCATCCTTAATTTGTTGAACGATATCTTTCTCTCTTTTAATGAGCTGCTTCTTTAATGACTGAGCTCTGTCTGTATCAACACGAACACCCTTTTGTTTCATCGCAAGAATGACAGGAAGCACTCGCATTTCTAAATCAAACACGTTCCATAGGTTTTGTTCTTCTAATAAAATCTTAAAGTGATTCCATAATTTAAGCGTGAGGGCGGCGTCCTGTGTTGCATAAGTACCCACATAAGCTGACGGTAACCGCCACATCTCAGCCTTAGGATCCAGTCCCCACTCCTCCGCAGCAGCATTTAGCTCTCCCTCAGTCTTGCCTTCATTTATGTATTCGCGACCCAATGCATTCAATGAATACCAGTATTGGTTCTCGTCAATCAAAGGAGCAACGACCATCGTATCGATAATCCTGCCATTGATAGGCACACCTTCTCGTGTCAACCAACCAACATCATAACTAGAGTTGTGAAATATCTTGTCACTATCTGTAGCGCAGATCTTTTTAGTAAACTCTATAACTTTCTTTTTAGAAAAGTTAAATCCTTGCTCATGTGCAAACGGAAAGTAATCTTCGTAACCGTCTATTGCAAAAGAAATACCGACGACCTCGCCATCACCTCTAATGTAACCTGGTCCTAGTTCTTTTAAACTTGGATCTCTAGTCTCAAGGTCAATGGCAATCTCTGTTGCCTGACATAATTTCTCTGTTGGAAAACTATCGGGTGGTATCCACTCCGTTGGGGGCTTGTAAACAAAACTCATATAACGTACCTGTAATAATCATCTTGGGCCTGTATCAGATATAGGTTTTCTATTGTACGTGTAATCGCAACATAGAACTGTCTGTGTAGCCCATCGGGTTGTAACATAGAAGTCCGCTTCTGTGATTTAGATAAGTCTAAGTACACAGCTACGTTCTCCGCTTCTCCACCTTTTGCCTGATGTATAGTCGAAATGACAATGCGTGGTTCTCCTAATAAATCTTCTTTGTTCTTTAATGCTTTCTCTATAAAACTTCTTCTTTCTACGTCTATCGTTTTATCAAACACAGTCTGCCATTCTTGGCCAAGACATTCTGGTTTGAGTCCATAGTTATCTATAATCTGTTGCAGTGATAACGACTGCCCTTGGTTCGGAGCCTGTGAAACCTGTGTGATGAATCCTCTCTTCACTCCTGTCTTACCTAAATACCCATAAAGATCATCAAGCTCTGATAACGTGATCTCTTCTTTATTGTTTAGTCTCTCCCAAATCTGTATAGCCATGCTCATCTTTCTAGGTATATAACGAAAGTTGTTGTGAGCAAAAGCAAAACCATTGTCTATCAAATACTTTCTGACGTTGTATCCCTTAGATGCATCCGTCAACATATAGTCACAAGAAGCAAGCACGAGCCAGTTACCCTCCCGCAAAGGCAATAGTTCTACTGAACTGACCTTACTGACTGTGCCTGATTCTTCTCTAGGTTTATAAGTCTTAGGTTCTCTAGAAATTATGCGCTTAGATATACGCTCAGCTATAGGATGTACTTTGCCAGGTATACGATAGGACTGATCTAACACAATGCTTTCGCCTACGTAATTTACAAAACGCTGTGGCTTTGCTCCATTCCATTCGTAAATAGCCTGATCATCGTCTCCAGCTATGTAAGTCTTTTTAGCATTCAAAGCTAACTTTTCTACAAGCCTCCAGTTTAGTTCTGCTAAGTCTTGAGCTTCATCAACAATTAATAGATCTAATTCAGGAGCCGTACCATCGTCTAGGAATTTGTTTATCATGTCAGCAAACGAATAGACAACAGGTACTCTAGAAAGTCTAAACGACTCCCAAGCTTCTGCTATAGGTTCTAGCATGTGGACTACAACTCCTTTACGTTGTTCTTTCTCTAAAGACAATCGCTCTTCTTTTAATGTGCAACAGTTAGCCTTCGCACGTTCTATGATATCGAAGTAGGGATCTTGGACCACGGACCTCAGGCCTCTCGCATTTGTTCCATACTTCTTAGTAAGGTTAAACTCATAATCTTCTAAGAAATCAAATACATCTCTACCACCCATGACTTGTGATATACCCATAATTCTTTTGCAGAAAGCATGGCTCGTACAGAAGTAAGGCATCTCATCAAAGCCCAGACCCAATCGTATATTCGCTCTGTTCTTTCCTTCCTCAGCTGCTTTTACAGAAAAAGATATAAACGCTATCCTCTCAGGTGCAACGCCTTCATCAAGACTCTTCTCTATAATGTTCATAAGAGTTGTAGTCTTTCCTGTTCCAGGAGGCCCAAAGTATTTAGTTACGTTTGTCATATAAAAATATAAATTCTGGTGTTTGCTCTCCAACATAAGCACCTGTTACATTAAAGTCTATCCACTCAACAGCTTCTTCGTAGGTCATTTTGTCTCTAGTCATAAATATTTCTACGCATTTATCCCAGTCATACACAGCTTTACTCGGACCAAAACCACACGACACACCTATAAAAGCATCCTCTAATCCATCTGCTAACAAAATGCCATCTATACCTAATTCTTCTACGTACCCAGAAATTTCTTCTCTACTTATTCCCATGCCAAAGGCTCCTTTTGTGATTTAAAGTCACTAGAGTCAACAGCATCTTCATCTATCTCGTATATGTCTAGCATCCAAATCTTTTTGTTACCAACAGTCCTGTCGATGTATTTAGCTATGTTTGTAGCTCCCATGTTTTTAAGCTCAGTAAATACCTCTGCTTCTTTTATGTGTCGCATCTTCTTAAACTCTTGGATAAAGATCACTGCATCTCTACCTGTAAACCACCACTGCTTAGTCTTGTCCTCTTCGTATCTAAACACACCATTAGATGCGATAGATAATCTAGAAGAAGACTCAGACAGTCTGCAGAATTCATAGATAGCTTCTTGTAGTAACCCTTGCTTTGTCATATCAGCAGGGACTTCTACTTCTTGTACGTCTTGTAGCAAAGCATTTAACTTGGCTACCCAATCTGTTTTCTTTACATCAGGTGGACATATATTAAGAACCTCCATACATCTTTGTTGATACATAGAGAAGTTATGCAGTTGCTTTGTATCTAAAACAATTGTTCTACCGTCTACATCTAAATGCCAAAGCGGTGGATCAGTTAGATACTTACGCAAGCCACCAAAGTTAGGATCACGCTCAGATGCATCAATGCCATATCTTCTAGTTACGCAGATACCACTCTGACAAAAATCTACCAAAGGTTGTTTACCGCATTGGTATCTATACTCTGATTTTTCTAAGCTTTGTATAATTGTATTAAGCTCACTGTGAGACAGAGCCTTTGTGCAAACTGTTTTGTTTATCTCCTGGAGTTTGTCTTTCCATTCCTCTCCTTCAGGATGCACTTTGCGTAAGAGCACACCATAATTAAGTAAGGCATTGTTACGCATACCCTCAGGTATTCCGTTAAGTTTCATGTGTATTAAACAAGGTGGGGCCTCATCCCACATACTGCCTTGCTTAGTAATCTGTTTCTTTCTGCTTTTCTTTACAGCTATAAAACTATCTAACTGTCTTTCGGTTATAGATACTTTATCTACTAAATCAAAAAATTCTTCTATGTCCGCAGCTTCCCCATCAGGTTTTAGTGCGTATCTTGTTGTGTCTTCTCCTGCAAAGTAAGGCATGTTTAACCAGTTGCCTGTCTGGTTTTCTTTCGGTAGTTGTTTAGACCACTCGTATTGCTTAGGAAAGATCTCGTCTCCTGTTCTTCCCATAGCTGCTGCTATCTCCTCTAGTTTAGATTGGAACTTAAACGCTGATATCGGTTCCTTGGTAAATAAAAACAAATGTACTCCGCCTGATTTAGTCATGCACGGCAACAAAGGTAGATTCATTTCTTCTATCCTTTGCAGTATTTCATTTGTATCTATGGGGTATTCGTCAACGTCTATACAACCCCATTTGCAAGTCTCATCATCAGTCAATGGTATTACACCAATAGACAGGTCTCCTTTTAAATGTCTCTCCCAAAGATCTACCGTCAAAGGCTCTTGTAGTGTCCGTCCTCTGCCGTCTTTCTTAACACCTTTCGCGGTGTTCTTTTGTCCCGTGATTTCATATATACCGTGAGCTCTCTCTAATCCTGAGAATACTTGCTTAAATTTATTTGCGATTTCTTCCATGCGTACTCAAAAAGAAAGCTCCAGCATTGAGTGAGTGAATGCTGGAGCTTAATGAAGTTAGTCTTCCCAATCCTGTTTGGACCCAGACTTATCTTCTATTGTGGAGGTCTTCTGACCAGGTAACTGGTCCATTCCTCCATCGGAACAAAACTTAGAGAATTCTTCTGCCTCTTTAAAGAGGTCGATTTCTTTCTCGGCCAATACCCGTTCCTGCGTAATATTATAGCTATACCACGACCCACGATCATTGGATTCCACTTGAGTCTTTAGAAGATACCAATGCGAGTATGCAGGTGGAGTATAAGCTCCTTTTGCACCTTGCAGTTTGGTCCCCTGTATCAGGGTATTCCAACTACGCGAGTGTTTAAGTTGTGAACCAGTCATATTAATAACACACCTTTGGGGTGTATCATCAATAAGCGCGTAACCATAATGATTAGCAGTTGTCGTCAGCTGGGTTTCCCCACTTGGCGTAACTAATCTACCTTGGCTATCACGTTGGCATCGATTCAATAGATCTGAATCTGCAGGATGCACGGTTACAAGACCTCCACCTTTCTCACGCAAACGCCACTCGACTAAAGTTTTGTTATAGTAGACAGGTAAAAATGAAAGACCTTTGTCTCCATTTACACAGGTACTGTTTCCTGAATAGAAGATATCTCCTTCCTCTGCGTCTGCAACATAATCTGCGCTGGCTTTTTGTCTTTGCGGAGACATTGCTTGCACTATGCTGATACGCGGAGTCTTGAGGTCTTCCGCACCTACATCTCCGAAACCTTTCTCTTCGATGTTTTCAAATAGGGACGTTAAGGCTGTCCCCTCTCCTTCTTTCTTCGTTGCCATTTTTTTCTCCTTCTTTCTTCGTTCAACGATTAATTTTAGTGCGCTTGCCGAGGTACACAGAAAACTTTTTCTGTATCTCTTGGTCAAACTCACCGTTACCTGATTCTATTTGTTCTTTAACAAATGCCTTCAGGGTGCTTGGATGCACTGCTTCTTTTTCTGTAGGTACAAAACCCTCAGATTTACACAATGCCACCAATTCTTTTGCGAGACTATCTTCACCTTGACCAAACGAAAGTGTCATAGTGTTTTTGATAATGTCTCCGTGTCCGTTATCTCGTAACCAGTTGTGCGCTTCTTCTAGATTCGCTACAGATATTCTGGCACTGTAAAATGGTTCAGCTGATATACGTGAACCGTCATTTAGTTTAAGGTCCGACACACCTAGTTGTGTCAGTCTGTCAGGTATGAGTTGTTCTGAAAGTTCCCTTTGTTGGTCTTTCAAACGTTTTAGTCTTTCTTCTGTGTTACCAACCTCTGCTTCTACTCTTAATAGTTTCTGGCATAATTCACTGAGGTCTTTGATAGAGTCTTCTGATATTTCCTCTACTGCTTTTGTTGTGCTTTTCTCAAAAAGATCTTTGATATTTGTCATTGTTCACTCCTTCTTTATTTCGTTATCAACTTAAAGTTGCCAATGCACTATACCATCTATATAATACATTGCAACACTTTAAGATGTGTTTGAATATATAACGAAGAATAAAGGACGGGACTTATGGAAATAACAAACTACGAATTCAAGAGCGAACCATATCAACATCAGTTAGAAACTCTCCAAGAGAGCTATCATCGTAACCTATTTGCATTGTTTTTGGAAATGGGCTTAGGCAAATCAAAAATTCTCCTAGACAACGCAGGCATTTTATTTGAAGAAGGTAAAATATCAGGGTTATTGATTGTGTCGCCTAAAGGTAATCTACGTAATTGGGATATTAACGAGGTAAATAAACATTTACCTGATCGCATAGAACGTAACGTATTAGTTTGGCAACCAAACCACACACAAAAATGGTTACATGATTTTAAGACGATGGTTAACGAACCTAGTGAAGGCACACTTAATATTTTTTTAGTCAATGTAGAAGCTTTTGCTACAGTCAAGGCATGTAAATTTGTAGAGGAGTTTATGGTTACGCATGATGTAATGATGGCCGTAGATGAATCGACTACGATTAAGAATCCAAAAGCCAAACGCACACAACATCTTATTAAGTTAGCACCATTAGCCGACTACAGAAGAATACTTACAGGGTTTCCTATAACAAAAGCACCTCTTGATCTGTACTCACAATGTTATTTCTTATCACCAAACCTATTAGGCTTTAGTAGTTTCTATGCCTTTCAAGCCAGGTATGCCATAACTCAACGTAAACAAATGGGGCAACATGCCTTTCAACAGATAGTAGGTTTTCAAAAGTTAGAAGAACTACAACAATCGATTAGGGATTTTTCTATACGTAAGATAAAAGATGAGTGTTTGGACTTACCTGAGAAAGTTTATGTAAGAAGGCATGTAGAACTTACAGAGGAGCAAAGCAAAGCATACAGCACGATGAAACGTGAAGCATTAATGGTATTAGATGATGAATTGTTTTCGACTATGAACGTACTTACTCAGCTTATGCGACTACAACAAGTAGTAGCAGGTAGCTTACGTAATGAGGATGGCGAGACAATCATATTAAAGAACAACAGAGTGCAAGCAGTATTAGATCTATTAGAAGAAACGTCAGGTAAGGTTGTAATCTTTGCCGTCTTCCAGACAGATATACAAGAATTAGAAAGAGCTATTACTGAGAAGTTTGGTCAAGGCTCTGTAGCATCTTACTACGGCAAAACACCTCAGGACGAACGACAAAATATTATAGAAAAGTTCCAGGATCCTGACAGTGAACTTAGATATTTTGTATCTAACCCACAAACAGGTGGTAGAGGTATTACATTAACAGAAGCCAGCACTATGATATTTTACTCTAACTCTTATGACCTAGAACTTAGGGTACAAGCAGAGGACCGCATACATAGGATTGGTCAAGAACGCAGTTGTACCTATGTAGACTTAGTATCACAAGGTACAGTTGACGAACAGATACTTAAAAATCTATTGAGTAAAGTTAAGATCAGCAACGAAGTTCTTGGAGAAGTTCGCAGATGGTTCCAATAAGAGTATAATTTACAAAAGAATATGGAACAGACAGTTACATTTATTAATGAAGTAGGCTTCCCTATAGCGGCGGCACTAGGTTTAGGTTTCTTTATATGGAAACTTATCAATAGAATTATTGATGGCATGGAAACAAAGCTAGACGTCTTAGATGAAAAAGTTGCAGTACAAATAGCAGCAATGGAAGAAAGGTTAGGAGGCAAGCTAGACTCTCAACATGGAATACTAGTGGCATTGATAGATAGGATCAGATCACTTGATAATGAAATCATTAGACAAGACACTATGATTAAAACAATCTTAGGAGTTCCTAATCTTATAGATATAGATAAGATCGCTAAAGCTGACAGAGACGATCAAAGGAAAGATTGATGGCTCCTAAACGACCTGACGAAATATTGTTTATATCTTTTATCATACTTACTATGTTTATTGTTTTATCAGTTCAAGCTGATGAAATGACGCACAAGTTTAAAAGCCCTAGTTTCTCAGGGCAGAATACATCTAGTCACTATCTAACTATAGAAAATCAAGAGTTCAACAGGATAGAAGCTGTACGAGAAGAGATTAGAGCCTATCAAGAAGACTTAGAAAGAGAAGCAGAGAACACAACATTAGCTAGGTTCATACGTAACCTAGAGAGTAGAATATATGCACAGCTCAGTAGACAGCTGGTAGATAATTTATTTGGTGAGTCCTCATCTGATTTTGGTGTTTTAGAATTAGAAGGTAATACCATAGAATATAGGGTAGAAGACGATAAGGTAACTTTAATAATTACAGATGAAGAAGGCAATACAACGGAAATTACTGTTCCTCTCGGTTCTTTTAGTTTCTAGCTGTGCTTTAATTGTAGACCCATTAGACAATGGTATACCTCCAATGCGGGACATTGAACCTGCAGAAGTAAGTTCTTTAATTGTACAAGGACTTAAAGACATTGGACCCCCTGTCAAAAAACCTATCGTTGCCGTTTATGCAAAAAGTTTTCAAGATAATACAGGCCAACGTAGATCTAATAGTCAGTACGCTAGTTTTAGTACAGCTATTACTTCCTCTCCCGATGCTTATTTAATAAGAGCGCTTAAACATTCAAACTTCTTTGATGTAGTAGAGCGCAAAGGCCTAGACGATCTGACTAAAGAACGACAGCTCATACGTACAACCAGAGAAAATTTCGAAGAAAAACAAAAGCTTAAACCTTTATTGTTTGCAGGGCTTCTTATGCAAGGTGGAGTTATAGGTTATGAAACTAATGTTAAGAGTGGCGGAGCTGGGGCCAGGTATCTTGGTATAGGTGCATCAAAAGAATACAGGCAGGACAGTATTACTGTTTCCTTACGCACTGTTTCAGTGAGCACAGGTAAAGTTTTGTTAGAAGTATTAGTAACCAAGAGTGTATTGAGTGCTTCTATATCACAAGACGTATTTAAGTTCTACAGTAACAACACTGAATTAGTTGAAATTGAGAGCGGGATAGTAGAAAATGAATCAGTAAATATAGCATTACAGGCTGCTGTGGAAACAGCGGTCTTAGAAACAATACTCGAAGGGTTAGAACTAGGGTATTGGGAGCAAAGAAGTGAGAACAAATAGACTACTTATATTGTTGCTTTTAATAGCAACACCTTTTTATGCAGCTGACAACGAGATATTTATAGATCAGTCAGGTGCTACATCTAATTTAGATATCGAACAAGTTGGGGGTAGTGGCAACATCATTGGTGGAGCTGACGCAGCTGCTGGTTCTATGACTGCATTAGATATCGATGGTGCAACTATGACCTTAGATATATTACAAAAAGGTAATACCAATAAATTCTTAGGAGACATCTGGGCAGATAACTACACAGGTTACTTCTCATTTATTGGCGACACAAATACGTTCAATATGAGTACAGATGAGACCAACGCTACTGGAGCTGATGGTTCTAATGTAAACGTACAAGTCACAGGCAATACCAACACCATGACTTTGAATCATGCCATGACTGCACTAGCAGCAAGCTTAGATTTAGATTGGACTGTGCAAGGTGGTGGTAATAACATTACTGCATCTATAGATGTAGATGGTGCCACTAATTACATGGACATTGATGGAGACGATAATGTTGTCACCTACGATGGAGACGGATACGCAGGAGGCTACTTTTGGCTAGACCAAACAGGAAGCAGTAGAACATTTAACATAGATCAGGAGTCTACATCAGATAATGACTGGCTTAAAATTACATCTGTTGGCTCTAGCGGTACTGTCTGTGTTACTCAGTCAGACGCAACGACTTCATTCGTCTGTTGAGATAGGCTCTATTTCAGAAGTTAGAGGCAACGCACAAGTTCTTAGAGATAAGGCTTACGGCGCTGAGTTGCAATTTGATATACAACAAATGGATGATGTCCGCACAGAAGCTGGCAGAGTTGCTATAACCTTTTCAGACGACTCCACAGTCAAACTAACAGAACATTCTAAGTTAGTCATAGACGAATACATTTACGATCCTGACCCGTCAAAATCTAAAATGGCCCTGAAGTTTGCTAGTGGCACAGCGCGATTTATTACAGGTAAATTTAACAACAAGAACAACATATCAATACGCACACCGACAGCTAACATAGCGATAAGAGGGACGGATTTCACCTGTACCGTAGACGAGCTGGGTAGATCTCTTGTCATACTGTTACCAGACGAGAATGGCATATCTAGTGGTGAGATTATAGTATCTACAGGAATGGGTAGTGTGACGTTAAACAAACCCTACCAGGCAACTACTGTATCTGTATTCGAAAGTAATCCTACTGCACCTGTTGAACTAGATATTACATTGGATCTAATCGACAACATGCTCATTGTAAATCCTCCTGAGCAAACACAAGAATCGTTAGAGCAATCACAGACACAAGCCTCTGCTGACTACCTGGACTTTAACGACCTAGACATAGACTTCCTTAACGAAGACTTTCTTGATGCAGAAGCAGAGCTAGAGTTTACTGAGCTAGACATTAACTATTTAGATGTAAACTTTTTAGAGGATCTACTTAATGTATTAGATGCCTTAGCACTATCTAAAGAAGAAGATGCTCTCAAACAAGGAGGAGTAGGCATACGTATAGCTGGGACAGAGATAGGTCAGGACAAAGACACACAGATAACAACTATCGTATCGGGGCAAATTATTAGTTTGACCAGGACAGTTAGTCAAAGCGCTAAGTTAAACCTGGATGGATCGGACAGCTACACTGTTATCTTGATACAGGATGGTGTATCTAACACGGTTAAGATCAACGGTGGATCTTCTACAACAATAACAATTAAACAAAGTTCAGGATGAAAAAACTACAACTCCTTGGTTTGATAGCTTTGCTCGGCTTACCTTTGGTGCTACAGCTCACACCTTTAGAAATACTAAAGCTCAAGGTATTCGATTCATGGATCAAGGACCAAGGGCCTTCTGGTTACTTTACGATACTAAACATTACAGAAGAAGACGTGAGGGACGAAGGTGGGTGGCCTTTTCCTAGAGAAAGACTGGCTGAGATACACATGCAGCTACTAGAACGCGGAGCTATGGGAGTAGGATACGTTATAGCATTTAGCGAACCAGATCGTTTTGGTGGTGATGAAGTGTTTGCCAATAGTCTAAGTATGCACCCAAGTATCTTGGCTATGTTTGAAACAGACAATCAACAGTACCCACCTACAACGGGGACAGTGATACTCGGTGATGATATCGGTGGGGTAATGCTGCAAGGGGCTACACAGAATGTAGAAATATTACGGAACAGTG
>Ga0208643_1000077_pt1 | contig 59319 bp, 95 predicted proteins | sample VirMetDEL_Nov_12_FD_184516 | JGI IMG/M metagenome (GOLD analysis project Ga0208643, IMG submission 184516) | Aqueous microbial communities from the Delaware River and Bay under freshwater to marine salinity gradient to study organic matter... | ecosystem: Environmental > Aquatic > Marine >...
GTCGGAAACGTGGTGGGGGAGGTATGGACAAAACAACTCGCATGCATATAGTCTCTCCTATATTCGAGTCGGGAAAAGTATGGTATCCTGAAGGCGAAAAGTTTGCAGAGGAAGTTATCGAGGAGGTTGCGTCATTTCCCAATGGCGATCACGATGACTTTTGTGACAGCATGACGATGGCCTTGATGAGATTTCGTCAGGGTGGTTTTGTTAGTTTGGACGGCGAAGAATTTGAAGACGATCCGCCCCGCGTAGCAAGAGAGTACTACTAATGGCTAAAGCCCCCACAAGTTATGCAGGTAATCTAGCCAGAGCAGTTGGTCAGGGGGTAACCTTTGGCTTTGGCGATGAGATCGAAGCTGGCATTCGTTCGTTAGGAAGTGATAGATCCTATGACGAAGAAGTTGCCGACATCCGTAAATCCATATCAGAATTTCGTGACACTAATCCTGTCGCTGCTTATGGTTCCGAGATCGCAGGTTCGATACCCACGGGCTTTGGACTTGCTGGTTTAGCTCTTCGTGGTGGTTTGAAGGGTGCGGCGAAGATTGGTGCTTTAGAGGGTAGCATCTATGGCGCAGGTGAGGGTGAAGGGGTAACTGGAACCGCGACCAGTGCAGCTTTGGGTGCAGGACTTGGTGCCGCTGGTGGTAAGATTGCTGAGAAAGCATTCGATGGCATAGCTCCGTTAGTTGGAAAATTTATGAATAAGACCCGTGGCTCGGGGACCGAGAAAAAAGGTGTTGGATCCGCGCAAGCAAAAGAAATTGTTAAGACAAAGAAGGCTTATAAACTTTTTGAGAAGGATCCCGAAACTGGGACCTTATATCCTTTGTTTGTGGACGCTAAGACTCCGGTTAAAGTTGGTGAGTGGCAAACAGCAGAGATCCCATTTAATTTTGCCGCACCTAACGGCAAGCAGTATGTACCTTCTAAAAAGTGGGATGGTTCGGCAGGAACGGGAGATAGTGTTGCTATTCCTGATCAAGCCACACGAGACATGCTCATAGAAAAAGGTTATTTACCGCAAGGGTCAAAGGCAAAAACAATAAAGGCTGTTGCGTTACGTCCGGGGTGGCATTCTGGTGAGTTCCCGGTTGCCTCGCACATTGGCCCTGAAGAAATGTTTCTGGGACAGAGGATGAAGACTCGTGGGCGTAATCAGGTTTGGGCTGAAGTCGAAGTTCCAGATGACGTAGACTTGCAAAGTGTTGCGGACGCACGAGCATCGATTGTTAAGTCAGGTCCTCGTAAGGGTGAGATTAATCGCGCCGAGGCTCAGATTACAGATGAGTTACCTATGGGTGGTAGCTACAAGTACCAGCAAGGTCAGGCTCGAGATGGTAACTGGATTATATCTGGTCAGATGAGAATAAACCGTGTGCTTGACGATGATGAGGTTTTGGCTATTAACGAAGCTGCGGGGATGCAGGATCTTCCTCGCTTGTCTCAGTTAATGGCGAAGAGTCAATCTCGGTCCTCGGACCTTGCACCTGTGTCTAAGAAAGAAGTCCTTGAGGGTGAGATTGTAGGGGAGAAGAGCGCCGCGTATGCGAAGCTGGAAAAGGAGGCCGTTGAAACTGGATCCTCGGGCATTCGTTCTTTAAAAGAGTTGAACATGGAGCTTCAGGGTGTAGACGATGCGTTTAATACTGGCAACGCATCTATAAACATTGACAAGTCTTTTGATTTTGTAAGTGGCGGCGATCCGGTTCGATCTACGTCTGACGAGTTTGTTGACTCTGTCAAGGATTCTTATGAGTTTGCTCGGGAAGAGGGCTTTAGCCGTGGCGAGGCTTTGATATCTGCTGTTCGTGAGAGAGTTGATGACTACAACAATATTTATCCTGATGCGTTGGATTTGAATTCTGTTCTTGACGATGTGTCTCGTAACGTGAATGACGACTTTGGTTTTGATCAGGCTCTTGGAAGATTTCGTGAGGGTCAGACTAACCGCAAAGCTTTGGAAGCGGAGTTAAGCACAAAGCAGAACAAGGCTCGTTTTGCGGAGTTGGAGGCTGAGAAGCAACAGTTTCGTCAGTCTTTGGGTATTACTGATGATACTCCGCCGGAAGAGGCTCAGAGAATTATTATGGACTTTGCCAATAAGCAACAGTCTGGTATTTCTGGGGCAGGTATTCCTGATCCCACTCCTCCGAAGCCTAACTTGAGGCTAGTGAAAAAGGCTGTGGGTGGCAAGGTTGACATGCGTTCTGGTATAGGCGACTTATTTAAGGTATATTCATAAAATGCGAACAGACAAAGAAATTATGAAACAGGCTGACAGGGATGTAACAAAGCTCCCTGACAACGAGTACGATAGATTTCTTGTGCTTGAAAAAATCAAGCGGGAGAGAATGGATAAGTTGGCAAAAGCTGATGGCGGCATGATCAAGGGCTTTAGTCCTATTGCCCGTCCACAGAGATTCAAAGGAACATTCTAATGGGTGAAAAAAACAAAAGTACTAAAGCAAAGACAACAGAAATGTCACCAGAAGCTTTAGAAGCAATTCGGGATACTGGAAAAACTTTTAAACCTAAAAAAATGGAACCTGATAAGCCAATCAGTGAGAAAGACAAAAAAGACATTGGAAGCTTAATTAAGAATGCAAAGTCCGGCGGCATGAATGCTGTACCTTCCAAGTATGAAGGCTTTTCAAAGTTACCAGAAGGTGTGCAGGAGAAGATAGATCCAAAGCTTGCAAAGAAATATAAGACTGGCGGTATGAGCAAGGCTGTACTAAAAGCTCGTGGCGGAACTTTTAAAGGAACATTTTAATGGCATTACCTCCACAGATGGTTGCACCTGCAATGGGTCCCGGCGGACCGGGGATGACCGCAGAAGAGCAGATGACCGAGGTCCAAGTACCTATGGATCAGCAGGAAATGTTACCTCCGGGCATTGAGATTGTTGGCGAAGAGCAGATGATCGAGGTTGAGGCTGAAGAGTACGATCACAATGCTAACTTGGCTGAAGTACTTGATGACTCGGTACTTGGAGCTTTGTCCTCGGACCTTGGTTCTAAGGTAGATGAGGACAAGTCTTCTCGTGAGGAGTGGGAAGAGACTATATCGAAGGGTTTAGTATTACTGGGGATTAATTACGAGGAGCGTTCCGAGCCGTTTCTTGGTTCGTCTGGTGTAACGCATCCGTTATTGAGTGAAGCTGTGACGCAGTTTCAGGCGCAGGCATACAAAGAGATGTTGCCTCCGGGTGGTCCTGTAAAGACGCAGATACTTGGTCAGCAGACTAAGGAAGTTGAGGATCAGGCCCAGCGTGTTAAGGACTTTATGAATTACCAGATTACGGAGATAATGGAGGAGTTTGATCAGGACACGGATCAGATGTTGTTTTACCTTCCGATTACTGGTTCTACATTTAAGAAGGTTTATTTTGATCCGACACGGCAACGTGCTGTGTCTAAGTTTGTTCCGGCTGAAGATTTGGTTGTGCCGTATGCTGCATCAGATTTGCGTACAGCGGAGCGTTACACACATGTCGTTCGTATGAGCGAGAATGAAATCCGTAAGTTACAGGTAGGAGGTGTATATCGAGATGTTGACTTGTCTGCAACAGAAGATGAAGAGTCTGACTCAACAATTCGTGGAAAGGCTGACGAGCTTCAGGGATTGCGCCCGGGATACAGTGACGAGCTTTATACTATCCATGAAGTCCATGTTGATCTTGACCTTGAGGGATTTGAGGATCTGGATGAGGAAGGTGAAGCTACGGGTATCAAGCTGCCGTATATCGTCACTATGGACGGTGATTCGGGACAGATTCTCTCGGTAGTAAGAAACTATCGTGAGCAGGATCCAATGCGCCGCAAGCGTGATTACTTTGTTCACTTCAAGTTCCTGCCCGGTTTTGGTTTCTACGGGTTTGGTTTACTGCATATGATTGGAGGATTATCTCGTGCCGCTACATCTATTCTCCGTCAGCTTATTGATGCGGGTACGCTCTCGAATTTACCGGGTGGTTTCAAGGCCCGTGGTGTTCGTGTACGAAATGACGATGAACCTATTAACCCGGGTGAGTTCCGCGATATCGATGTTCCCGGCGGTGATGTTCGCAATTCTATTATCCCACTCCCGTACAAGGAGCCTTCTGCAACGCTGGCTCAATTACTCGGGGTGGTCGTTGATTCAGGTAGACGCTTTGCACAAGTTGCAGACACAAAGGTCGCGGATGTAAATTCACAGGCCCCCGTGGGAACAACGGTAGCTCTTATCGAACAGGGCTCGAAGATTATCTCAAGCATTCATAAGCGCCTACATTACGCACAAAAAGCAGAGTTCCGTATGTTAGCGGAGATCTTTGCTACGAATCCGATGCCGTATCCATACATGGTTGGTCCGAATGTCAACCCACAGATAATGGCACAAGACTTTGACGGGCGTGTAGATATTCTCCCTGTCTCCGACCCGTCAATCTTTTCTATGGCCCAGCGACTGTCTCTTGCCCAGACACAGTTGCAGTTAGCACAGGCCGCGCCGCAGATGCATAATCTGTATGAAGCCTATCGTCGGATGTATGATGCGTTGGATGTAAAGAACATCGACGCTATCCTACCCGCACCGCAGCCTCCACAGCCTAATGATCCGGCTATGGAAAATGCTATGGCTCTCAAGGGTGCACCTAGTCAGGCATTTAAGGAGCAAGATCATCGTGCTCATATCAGAGTGCATGCATCCATGATTCAGTCTCCTGCTATTCAGGCTAGTCCGCAGGCTTTCCTATTGTTGCAGGCTCACGTTCAGGAGCATGTGTCTTTGTTTGCTAGGGATATTGTTGAAGATGTATTCCAAAAAGCAGTTCAACAGGCACAGATGGCAGGAGAGGTAGTGCCACAGGTTGACCCAATGGCTGTTGAAGCTATGGTTGCACAGCAGATTTCAGAAACACTTGAACAGTTGGCACCTCTTCTTATCCCACCGCAAAAGCCTGACCCACTGGTTGAGATTCGCCAGCAGGAGTTGCAGAACGATACCACAGAGATCCAGCGTAAGATGCAGAATGATGCAATGGACTTCCAGATTGATCAGGCTAAGTTAGAGCAGTCGGCACAACTGGCTATGCAGCGTATGCAGGCACAGCAGGGTATTGCCAATGATCGTAACGAAGTAAACGTCTATCGTATTAACACTCAAGCTGATCTGAAGAGAGGTCAATGATGATGATGTGGGACATGCACAACCACACCACTAAGAAGCAGGCGGAAAAAAACAGGAAATCCAATGAAAAGCACAGCCACAAGGTTAAATGAGGCAAGCGAGGTCACGATACCTCTCCGCAACCTGATTAGTATGATTGCTTTTACCGGCGTTTCTGTTTGGGTTTATTTTGGTTTGGTTGAGCGTATCGCTTTCCTTGAGCATAACCTTGAGCTAACTATGCAAGAAGTAGAAGAGAATGATAACTGGATTGATGACTTTGAGCCGCCAAAATCTGTGCAGGACACTGTCAAGCGAGTGCATGATCTGGAGATTGAGTTAGCTCGAATAAAATTAATGTTAGGGGATAAGTAATGTTACAAGCTCTGATTGGTCCGGCGACCGAGTTAATTGGTAAGTTTGTCGAGGACAAAGACCAGAAGAACAAGTTGGCGCATGAGATTGCCACTATGGCGGAGCGCCATGCACAGGAACTTGCCAAGGGCCAGTTAGCTATCAATGCTGAAGAAGCCAAGTCACGGAATCTGTTTGTGGCGGGTTGGCGACCGAGCGTGGGATGGTGCTGTAGCTTGGCCCTATTCGCTCACTTTTTGGTCTTCCCGACTATGGATGTAGTGACTGCATATATGGGTGTTGAGGCAGTAGCGTATCCATCTTTTGATATGGACAGCTTAATGACTGTCTTGTTGGGTATGCTTGGTTTGGGGGGAATGCGTAGCTTCGAGAAGGCAAAGGGGTTAACCAAATGAGCTTTTTACGGAGACTATTAGACATGCTGTTTTTGAATAATCATGTAGGTGACATGGCGCAGCACAGAGTGCACACAACCAAGTATGAAGATCTGTGTAAGTAATGTCTGTCGAGACTTTTCTCAGGTGGAAGATCCTGCCGCGATTTATGATGCTGGCTAGTACGATAATGTCTTGGCGCTGCGCCGAATGGTTTATGGATTTACCAGACCCAACTTCGCAGCAATCAGCCTTTGTTTCGGTGGTGGTTGGTGCCATGACTGGCGTTTTTGGAATCTGGATGGGCCATGAGCACAAATAAACCTAGCCCGTGTGTAGGTATTTGTGTCTTAGACGAAGAACGTGTAAGATGTATCGGCTGTGGGCGTACCATAGACGAGATCATTAACTGGGGAAAGAAATGGCAGGACCAAGAATAAATCAGTTTGCAGATGATCTTGGTATCAACCGTTCTTCCGCAAAGAAACTTATGAAGAAAGCCCGTGGTCGCAAAGACGGCGGGTCAGAGACATTGGAGAAACACATGTCATCAGTTGCAAAGCCCCAGACCAAGGAAGAAGACGAAGAGACTAAGGAGCGGATGAGAAAAAAATTCGATCGTTCCAAGAAGCTCCGTGAAGCTCAAGAGGCAGAAATAAATGCCAAGGATGGCAAGTACATGTCATGTCGTGGCATGGGCAAAGCAATCCAAGGTGGAAAGTTCCGTGGAGTTAGCTAATGGGCAGGGAAGACGGCACTGATACAGTAGACAGCGTCGGCGGCTCGGCTTCTAGTGGCTCGGCTTCTAGCGGAATGTCGGATAACTTTGGCATGCATGACGACTCGTTCGGTCAGCAAGAGTATGGTGGGCCGAATAATTTAGGTGGATTAAGCGAAAATCATGTGAGAGCTTCGTTTAATGCCGTAAATCAAATCACCGATAAAAATCCTTACGGAAAAGATGGAATTTTTAGTCGAGTTCTTGGCATAGATCCATCTAAAATTGATTACTCAAATTTAATGGATTTAAATACTCGTTCTTCTATTGCGAACAACCAGTTTTCAAAATTTGCAAATCCAACAAACACTCCGGGTCGGCTTGGTTATAACCGTCAATTTGATACCGCTCCTACGGGTCAGCTACGCTCGGGAGTGCAAAAAGCGAATTATCAGACCGCATATGGTCCTGTGATGGAGCAGGCTCGAAAGCAAGGCACAGGTGAAATGCTTGCTCGTGGAGCAATGGGTCTTGTTGGTGGACCCATTGGAATGGCCTTGGCTCAGTTGGGTACTAAAGAGTACGGCTTGCCCGGTGTGACTGGTTTTGATTCTTTTGATCCTAATAACCCTCGCCCGGGTGGTGGTATTCTAGGCCAGTTTCTCGGTGGGTTAAATCCAACTCAAGCCAAAGATGCGCTTGTTGGTGCTTTCGCTCCTGTGGCCCCAGCCCCAGAACCTACTCCAATCGGCACTGCTCCAGTAAATACAACAGGTTTTGAGGAAAAGCGTAGTCAGCATCCTCTGACTGGAGAGAAAACAGTATCTACTCCTGTTGACAACACCCTCCAGCCGGGTTTTAGCCGCGCAACAACTGAAACACTGCCAGATGGTAGGACGATTACTGTGGATAAAGAAACAGGTGCAGTGTTTGGAACGAACCTGTTTGGTGGGCCGCAAAGCTCTCTTAATGCAACCACCGCTGGCGAACAGTTAGCGGGACTTTTTGGTGAGGATCCTAGAACGGCTGGTTTTCGCGATCTTGAGGGAATGATAAAGTCGGTTGTTGACGGAGAAAATTTACCCGACGATCAAAACATGTACGGCCCGGGGATGCCGAACCAGACTCCGTTAACGCCGGATGAGTTAAATAATATACTTGAACCATACGGCATGGAGCTAGGTCGTGGTTCCTCAACAGCTAATCAATTTGCTCAAGTAGATTACTCAAACCTCAAAAATGTTGGGGGCAACATGTATCAGCCTGTTCCTGAGACCAGTGCTTTTGACAGCTTCCTTGAGAGGTTCGGGATGAGAGAGCGCAAAAGAAAACCAAGTGGACAGATTTACTCTCCAAGCGGCTCTTCTAGTTTCTTTGGTGATATGTTTGATAATTTAAGAAATTAAGCAAGAATGAGAGAATTAATAGAGAATTGGGTGCACACTGATTTAAGTGTGGTTGACGCACAAGCTGGCTTTGCTCCTTGTCCTTTTGCAAAGAAGGCACTACAGGACGATAGGTTAAAAGTTGTTGAGTGTCTGGATCAGGAAGATCTGTGGAAGACTGTAGTAGCACAGTGCAAAAGATTTACGTCTAACCACTCGGTTGTTATTTGTGTTGAGGAAAATGCAGAACAGCCTTATGATCAAGTTGAAGCCGCATGTGTGGTAATGAATGAATGGTTCGCTGCTAATAAGATAGATTTATGGTTATTAGCTTTTCAAACAGATTTTACAATGGTATTCATACAAAGGTTGTCAGAGTTAGATGACGCTAGCAAAAAGCTAGAGAAAATGGGATACTACGAAAACTACACAAAAGACGATTATATAGGTCTAATCTTAACCCGAAGAAGGAAACGAGAAAATGGCTGGAGCTAAAAAGAAAGTTATGCGCCGCAATCGTGGTGGTAATGTAGTAGCTAAAAAAATGATGGGCGGCATGAACAAAGCCAAGAAGATGGCTATGCGTCGTATGCGCGGGGGCGCTATAAAAAAGAAATAAGGGGCATGTATGGACGTTTATAATTTTATTAGTCAATACAACAAGAGATTGATTGATAGGATGGATGACATAAGTCAATCCATCACAAGTGGTAGTGTTTCCGATTGGGAGGACTACAAGGCAAGAGTCGGCGAAATACAGGGTGTCGCTTATGCTCTTGATGAATTAAAGGCCCTGCTGAAAAAGGTGAATTATGTCGAAGACACTGATAGTACCTGACTACGTTGTCGCGCAACGCGAGGCGAAAAAGAAGGCCGAAGAGGCCGCAAAGAAAAAATCCCTTACAGAAAGAATTCCACAACCCACTGGATGGCGTATATTAGTCATGCCGTATATGGGTCGTGATAAGACTGAAGGGGGTATTTATGTTCCTGATCAAGTTAGAGACCGTGAGTCAAAGGCTACTGTTGTGGCTTATGTCGTCAAGGTTGGACCTCTAGCATACAAAGATGCCGACAAATTTGGTGGCGGTGATCCTTGGTGTAAAGTGGGTGATTGGGTGTGTATCGGGCGCTACGCTGGATCTCGGTTTAGTATCGAGGGCGGTGAAGTCCGCATTATCAACGATGACGAAGTCATCGCAACCATCGTCGATCCAGACGATATCAAGTCATACGGAGGGTAGTTGTGTCAACTAACGCCGCAGAAACTGAAGAAAAAGAAATCGAAGTTATAGAGGCAGAGGATGATACTTCTGCGGAGCTCGAGGTTGTTGAAGAGGAGCAACAAGAGGAAGGATCCGAGTCAAAAGAAGATGAGATTGAGCAGTATTCTAAATCTGTGCAGACTAGAATTAATAAATTAACGCACAGGTATCGTGAGGAGGAAGCTCAAAGAAAAGCCGCTGTTGACTTTGCAGCAGAAGTAAAGAAACAGAACGACGAGCTAAAAAATCGTTTAGAGTCTTTGGATCAATCTTACGTCGGTGAATTTGACACTAGAATTAAATCACAGGCGGAGGCTGCTAAACAAGCGTACCAAAAAGCTTACGAAGAAGGCGATGCCGACGGCATGTTCGAGGCTCAAAAGAACATAAGTCGTTTAGCTCTAGACGAAGCGCAGTTGGATCAAGCTCGAAAAAGGCAAGAAAGAGCCAGTGTTGCCAAAGAAGAAGCAAATAATGCTCCGGCTCCGCAACAACAAGCGGCGCAACAACCTGCTCCACCTGATCCGAAAGCGGAGGCTTGGGCTTCTAGTAATGAATGGTTTGGCACTGATCAACCCATGACATACGCTGCTTTTGGCGTACACAGACAGTTAATCGAGGACGAAGGATTTGACCCAGCGTCCGATGAGTACTATAATGAACTTGACAAGAGGATTCGTGCAGAGTTTCCACAAAAATTTAAGGAAACAAAGCGCGGTGATTCTGGACCCCGAGTCGCTTCTGCGGAGTCCAGTGCTTCTAAAGCACCGTCAGGAAAGGGGCGCAGAACAGTCAAATTGACTCCTTCGCAGATCGCAATAGCGAAAAGGTTAAATGTTCCGCTTGAAGAATATGCTAAGTATGTTAAGGAGTAAGAGATGACTGATTCTACAAGAACGCCACGCGAAGCGACAACTCGCGCTAAGACCCAGCGGCGCAAGCCTTGGGCACCGCCTTCAAAATTGGAGGCCCCGAAAGCACCGGACGGTTACCAACATCGTTGGATTCGTACATCACTTCGTGGTGAGGATGACAAGATGAATGTAAACGCCAAGCTTCGGGAAGGTTGGGAGCCTGTACGGGCTGACGAATATCCTGAGATGGCTGGTAAGTATCCAACTATCGATGATGGTCAGCATGCAGGTGTAATAGGAGTAGGTGGCTTAATGCTTGCTCGTATCCCAGAGGAAACGGTAGAAGAGCGAACTGAATACTATCGGGAGCAGACCCGTCAACAAATGGAAGCCGTGGACCAAAGCCTGATGAGGGAACAACATCCCTCAATGCCTATCCATTCGGATAGGAAAAGCCGTGTATCATTCGGAGGTAAGTCAGATGGCTGACCTCCTACAAAACAAGGAGTAAGCAATGGCAAACACTAATGTTGCCTTCGGCCTCAAGCCGATTAACACTGCTGGTAGCGCTCCAGCTACAAGTGGTGTAAATGCATACCCCATCGGCAGTTCCGCAGCAGCAATATTCCAAGGTACTCCAGTAAAGTGTGACAACGGTGGTTCAATCGTTGTTGGCTCTGCTTCAGGAGACACCGTGGCTTTTGTTGGCGTGTTCCAAGGATGTGAGTATGTTTCAGCCACTACCGGAAAGAAAGTGTTCTCGAACACATGGGCCGGTTCAGGAAGTGCAGACACAAATTTCCCGATCACAGGATTTGTGTATGACAACCCACTTCAGCGCTTCATTATCGCTACTGATGCGACAATTACAGATGAAGCAACCGCAAAAGCAGCTATTTTTGAAAACACACAGTTGGATGGCGGCGCAAGCGGAAGTACAACCACAGGAATCTCATCCGCAAAGATGGATGTTGCTACACTAGACTCATCAAACGCCTCTCTTCCTTTGAAGATTGTTGGCATTCTTGATGATGTAGACAACGAAGACTTTGCAGCCGCAGGTATTCCTATGATTGTGATGATCAACAACCATGCATTGCTTCAGGCCGATTCTGAAGCGGCAATTTCATAGGGAGTTAGATAATGGCTATTTCTCGCGCACAACTTGCCAAAGAACTAGAGCCCGGTCTAAACGCTCTCTTTGGAATGGAATACACCCGATACGAAGGTCAGCATGCTGAAATCTTCGACACCGAGTCATCAGACCGGGCGTTTGAAGAAGAGGTGATGCTGTCAGGTTTCGGTGCAGCACCTGTTAAGGGTGAAGGCACAGGTGTCACTTTTGACGATGCCAACGAAGCTTACACTGCTCGTTACAACCACGAGACAGTGGCAATGGCCTTCTCAATCACTGAAGAAGCAGTTGAGGACAATCTTTACGATCGTCTTGCTTCTCGGTACACTCGTGCCCTTGCTCGTTCAATGGCACACACAAAGCAGGTTAAAGCTGCCGCAGTTCTTAACAACGCTTTCTCCGCTGGCGCATTTGCTGGTGGTGACGGTGTTGCTCTCTGCGCCACTAACCACCCGCTTACAAACGGTGGCACATTCGCCAATGAGCCAGCAACTGCCGCTGACCTGAATGAGACTTCTCTTGAAGACTCTCTCATCAGCATTGCTGGTTTCACTGACGAGCGCGGTTTGATCATTGCCCTTAAAGGCATGAAGCTTATCGTTCCTCGCCAGCTTCAGTTTGTTGCCGAGCGTCTTATGGTATCAAACCTTCGGGTAGGTACAGCAGACAACGACACAAACGCATTGCGCTCAATGGGCATGCTTCCAGACGGTTATGTAGTCAACGACTTCCTAACTGACACAGACGCATTCTTCATTAAGACTGATGCGCCAAACGGCTTCAAGCACTTTGAGCGTATGGCTCTGTCAACTGCAATGGACCCAGACTTCGACACTGGCAACATGCGGTACAAAGCTCGTGAGCGTTACAGCTTCGGCTTCTCAGATCCTCGCGCAGTGTTCGGTTCACCGGGCGCATAAGTGTAGGCAAAATGATATTAAAGGGCAGCTTCCATGCTGCCCTTTTTTGTTGTACAATGTTTTATTCCTGACAACTGCATTGGGCGGTTGACACTAGCCACGACAGGAGACTTAAATGGCTACCACTACTTTCTCTGGTCCTATTAAGGCCGGAACTATCAAGAACACAACAGGCACGACTCTCGGCTCAAACATTGCTAACGTCGGTCAAGTTGTTATGGCTCAAACATTTTCAGCAGATCTATCAGGCGGCGCTCTAGCTGCTCAAGTTACTGATGTTGTTATCCCTGCAAACTCTCAGATTATTGACTGTGTGATTGACGTTATTACAGCCGCTAACGCTACAACCAACCTTAGTATCGGTGATACTGTAGGAGGTGCAGCTACAATTCTGAACACTTTTGCAAGCGGCACAACTGCTGGGCGTAAGTACCCAACAACTCAGGCTGGTGCTGCATTAGCTTGGCAGGACACTGGTACAGCAGACATTCGTTTGACTGTGACAGCTTCTGCTGCAACAAACGCGGGTCTTGTTCGTTTTACAATCCTGTATCAGCAGAACAACAACCTTGCTTAATAGGAGGGCGGAATGGCTGCTTCTATCACAGCAAAAACAGTTACAGCTACCGGAACAGTGCTGGGTGGTAGAACTCGTTTAAAAGCTTTCTATGTAAAGACAGCTTCTAGCGGTTCACCTGCGGTGGTGTTTAAAAACGGCAGTGCCGGTGCAACTCTATTGTCGATGGTGTTTCACACATCCGACGACAATCAGATCACCATACCTGACCACGGTATGATCTTCGATGATGAGTGTCATGTGACACTTACCAATGTAGATTCGCTTACTGGATTCTTTGGCTAATGGCTAGGAAACCAGCCAAAATGCCAAATCGTAACAAGAAAAATTTCCGCTCTACAAAGTCTGGAGCGGGAATGACCAAGGCTGGTGTGGCGGCGTACCGCCGCGCCAACCCCGGGTCAAAGTTAAAGACCGCTGTTACTGGTAAAGTAAAGAAGGGGTCAGAAGCTGCTAAACGTCGTTCTTCATATTGTAGCCGTTCAAAAGGGCAGATGAAGATGCATAATATTAATTGCAGCAAAACACCTAAAAAACGTATTTGCGCTGCACGGCGGAGGTGGAAGTGCTAATGGACAATAAGATATTTATTGTAGCCCTGTTGGGCTTTTGTGGGTGGATTGGTATGTCTGTCACAGACTTAAAAACCGAAGTCGCAGTGGTTAACATGAAGGTCACGGAAAACCACAAGATGTTAAGCGTTTTGTGGGATGATTTCTTGGAGAAGAAAAATGACAATCTCGCGTGGATCAATGGCGAAGCAAATATCAAAGCCACCGCAAAGACGAAAAAGACCATCCAGTAATCCCAGAGTTGCTAGGGGGTGCGGCACTGTTTTAAATGACAGAAGAAAAGTAACTAAACGTGCGAGAAGGAAAAAAAGGAATGGCTAAAGATGCATGTTACAGCAAGGTTAAGCGCCGCTATAAGGTCTTCCCGTCAGCGTATGCAAGCGGGGCAATCGCCAAGTGCCGGAAAGTCGGCGCAGCCAATTGGGGAAACAGCAAGAAAAAAGCAAAAGGGGGAACATTTAAATACCGAACAACCAAGATATATTGATAGCGGCCCTATAGTTTTAAGACCATGATTGAGTTCGTTTTAGCTGTGTACTTAAACGGTAAGTTGATTGATAGCACACAACGATTTAGAGATATGGACCGATGTTTATACTTTTCGTCCAAACTTTCAAGACAATCTCCTGTTCCTACGGGCGATGGCAAAAGATTGAAGATGCATGCGATTTGTAAACCTACACCAAAGAGATAGTTATGGAACCAATATCAACGGCCTTGGCTGGAATAGCTTTAGTTAAGAGCGCCGTTGACGGTATTAAAAGTGCCATTGGCACAGCTAATGATATAGGAGACATCGCGGGTCAGATAGATGCTTTGTTTACAGGTCAAAAGCAGGTAAACGAGGCTAGGAATAAAAAGTCTGGCGTTGGGCTGACAGATCAGTTTGGTGTAGAGTCCGTTGCTCGTGAGATGATCGATGCTAAGTTAGCGGCGGAAAAGCTACAAGAAGTAGCTACTATGGTGAATATGCGCTTTGGACCGAATACATGGAAGAATATTTTAGAAGAAAGACAAAAAAGGATACAAGAAGCAAAAGAGGCTGTGGCGGCAGAGCGTAGGCGAAAGCTACAAAAGTCCAGAGAATTTGAAGAACTGATAAAGCAAATTGTTCTTGTCGCTAGTATTATAGTTATTTCTCTTGGTTTATTTGTTTATTTGTTTGCAGTTATTCAGTAAGTATGGATGAGATATGGCAGTACGAAAGACTAAAAAGGGAGCGGCCCTTAAACGGTGGTTCAAAGAGGACTGGAAGGATGTTCGCACGGGCAAAGCGTGTGGGCGTGGCAAGGGTGAAAAACGGGGTACTCCATATTGCCGCCCCTCTAAGCGCGTGTCTTCTAAGACCCCTAAGACATCCAAAGAAATGACAGCAGCCGAAAAACGTAGTAGAATATCACAAAAGAAGAGACTAGGACAGCCAGCGGGTAAGCCACGCAGAGTAAAATCTTTAAGAAGGAAAAAATAATGGCTCTTTCAGGATCCAGAAACTTCGAGCTAAACGTCGCTGAAATTATCGAAGAGGCGTATGAGCGGTGTGGGTTAGAGGCTCGTACTGGTTATGACTTTAAAACAGCAAGGCGGTCTCTTAATTTGATGTTTGCTGACTGGGCTAACAGGGGTCTTAACCTGTGGACTGTTAAGCAAGGCACACAGGCTCTGACATCAGGAACAGCGACATACACTTTCACAGCGGATTACACCGACTTGTTAGAAGTAGTAATACGTCGCAGTGGCACAGACTTTGAGTTATCGCGGATGTCTAGGGGTGATTACTTAACACTACCTGCGAAAACAACAGAAGGCCGTCCGAGTCAGTATTTTTATAACCGTCAAACACTGCCGCAGGTGACGCTGTGGCCTACCCCAGATAATTCCACAGATACTTTAATTTACTATTTTGTGCAGCGGATGGATGACGCAGACACTTTAGTTAATACGGCAGATGCACCGTTTCGGTTCTATCCTTGTATGGTTGCGGGTCTAGCTTATTACGTCGCGATGAAGAAAGCCCCGGATAGAATCCAGCTTTTAAAATCGGTGTACGAAGAAGAGTTTCAACGTGCAGCAGATGAGGACGAGGACAGGGTGCCGCTGAAGCTTCAGCCAAGTATTCAATATCTTCGGGTTAATTAATGGCAAGACATGCATCTGGTAAAAGGGCTTGGGGTCTTTCGGATCGTTCCGGGTTTCGGTATCGTCTTGCAGAGATGTTGGTTGAGTGGAATGGTCTTAAAGTTGGACCAGACGAGTACGAAGAAAAACACCCACAACTAAATCCACGCAGAATAGGGCCGGACCCACAGGCTCTTTTACAACCTAGACCGGACACAGCCACCGAGGTAGCTGGTCAGGTTCTTTTAGTGATGAACCCCTTTCAGTCAGGGAGTGCGGGTTCTTCTGTGATTACTGTGTTTGAACCATCTCATGGACGCAGCACAGCTAATGTTGTTATTTTCCGTAAAACACAAGCATTTGACGGTTTTTCCACAACCGTTTTGAACAAAGCTGCGGGGTACACAATCACCGTTGTTGATGCCAATTCGTATACAATCACAGTTATTGGCGAAACAGCAACCATTGGCGGCACAAGAGGCGGAGGCGGAGTTGCAACCGCTGCCGCTGGTGTGGCAACAACATCATCGACGTTTGATTCGATAAGTGTTACATTCGATTCGGCAAGCGAGACTTTTGACGAGGCTTAAATGGCAAAACAAGCAGTAGGAATTGGAACATCAGCTAATGATGGAACGGGTGATACCCTTCGCGCAGGCGCGGACAAGATAAACGATAACTTCGATGAAATCTACAGTGCGTTAGGTAATGGAACCACGCTTACGGATATTATCGACACAAACGGCGTTCTTGACGTTAGTCAAGGCGCTAATAAGATCGTTTTCTACTATGCGGCTTTTAGTGACCTACCCAGTGCATCAACATATCACGGGGCTATTGCTCATGTTCATGCGCTCGGAGCGATGTATTTCGCTCACGGCGGAGCTTGGGTACGTTTAAATGATGAAGCAAGCGGTCCTGTAACCAAATACACCGCTGGCGTAAATGGATCCACCGCGTATACCTTTACTGGTCCCGGGGCAACGTCAGGCAATAATCCAAACTTTACCTTCTACAAGGGACACACATACCTAATTGACAACTCAGCTAATGTAGGTAGCCATCCTTTGCAGATTAGAACATCTAATGGCGGCTCTGCTTTTACAACAGGGGTGACAGATAACTACAATTCTACAACCGGGTTAACACAGTTTATTGTTCCGCATGAGCCAAGCGATACCTCTTTAGTGTATCAGTGCACTAACCATAGCGGTATGGTTGGCAACATAACAATAGTATAGTGAGCAGGTGAAATGTCGTTTACATACACAGAGCTACAAGACGCAGTTAAAGATTTTACAGAGAACGAGGAAACCTCTTTTGTAACTAATCTGCCTGTGTTTATTCGTGGCGCAGAAGACCGTATTTTTACACTGGTTGACTTAGAACTATTTAGGAAAAATGCTACCTCACAGTTAACAGCCAGTGACCCCTACTTAAATGTCCCTAACGATTATTTATCACCTTTTTCCTTTCAGGTTACAACAGCCAACTATAAAGAGTTCTTGGATATTAAGGATGTAAACTTTATCCAGCGTTACTCAATTGACTATGGCAGTAACGCTGTCCCAAAATACTATGGTATTTTTGATATAGACAACTTTATTGTAGGTCCTACACCAGATCAGGCGTATACGGTAGAGCTTCATTATTATTATAGACCAGCCAGCATCACGGCTGGCGCAGGTACAGGCAACACTTGGCTCAGTACCAACGCTCCTAATGCCCTTCTTTACGGTTCACTTGTAGAAGCGTATACTTACATGAAGGGTGAACAGGATATGATGCAACTGTATGAGCAAAGGTTCATGCAGGAAATACAACGCTTAAAGGATTTGGCTGAAGCTAGAGAGAATAGTGATGCCTACAGGAGAGGTCTACCTGATAGGCCACGCACTTAAACAGGAGTAAGAACGATGGCAACATCAAACGCAGCGACCAACTACCTAGAGAGAAGGGTTCTTGACTTCATATTTAAGAACAATTCACTCTCTTTTGCTACGCCAAATAACGATATTTATGTTGGCCTAGCAACTGCCGTGTCAAACGCGGAGGCCGGAAATGTTACAGAAGTACAGGTAGACACAGACGATGCCAACTATACAAGGCAGCAAGTCACCGCAGCAAACTGGAAACAGTCAACAACAACCGTAGCGGTTGCTCTGACAAACAGCGCAACAGAAGTTATATTGACAGACGCAGAAGCGTTCCCGTCATCCGGCGCTGTTGTTATTAACGATGAAATCATCACCTACACTGGTAAAGATGGCACAGCTACCGCAAATACAAACGGAGCGGTTAGCTCATCAGCCAACGTAGCGGTCGATGGGAACAGCGGCACTATTACTGTTGGTATGGTTGTTACTGGTACAGGTATATCTGGCACAGTAAGAGTGGCTACTGTCACAAACCAAAACAACATTGTTTTGAGTTCGGCAGTTTCCATTAGTGATAATGTGGCGCTAAACTTTGACGGCACAAACACTCTTACAGGTGGTACACGAGGAACATCTAGCACAACTGCCGCCGCGCACAGCGCAGCAGACGTTGTTGTTTGTGATACTCAACGAGTGATTAACGACAACAATGTTGAGTACGCCGCCGCCGCTGGAACCGCCTCTACTTACACAGTTACTACAGCTTTTATCGCGGACAAGAACATTGCTACGGCAACTGTCAATGGCGCAGTTAGCTCATCAGCCAATGTGACGGTTGATGCAAATAACGGAACAATTGCTGTAGGCGATGTTGTTACAGGAACTGGCATCAGCGGTGTTGTGCGAGTAGCTACAGTAAATAGCCAGACCAGTATTGTTCTGGATACTGCTGTGTCAATCTCAGACAATGTACTGCTGACCTTTGACGGTTCAAACATTCTGTTCGTTGGTACATTGGACGCAAGTAAGACAATAGCAGTTGGCGATATATTCCGTATTAACGCAGGGAACTTGTCAATCGAGTTGAAGTAATGGCCCTTGTACTTAAAGATCGTGTCAAAGAGACAACCACAACCACAGGCACTGGCACATATACGTTAGCTGGTGCTTTGACTGGTTTTGAGCCTTTTAGTCAAGTGGGTGATGGTAACACAACCTATTACACATGCACTGACGGGACTGATTTTGAGACAGGCATTGGGACTTTTACTTTATCTGGGACGACTCTTGCTCGTACCACTATATTGCAGTCCAGTAACTCAGATAATGCTGTTAGCTGGTCGTCTGGTACTAGAACAATATTTTGTACGTTGCCAGCAGAAAAGATGATATTTAATGATGCAACTGGCAGTCCTGTTAATTTCACAGATAACTCGCTGGCATTTGCAATAGCGTTAGGATAGGAAAATGGCAAACGCATTTAAAACATTCACGGCGCAAAACATTGATACGTCATCGTCCAAAGCTACCTTGTACACTTGCCCCGCCGATACAGAAACTACAATCATTGGCCTCAACATTGCTAATATCTTGTCCGTTTCCATAACCGTTACGGTTGAGCTACTGGATGGCGGAAGCACCATTACTCATGTGGTTAAAGATGCAATCGTGCCTGTTGGATCATCTCTGGTGGCAGTCGGAGGGCCTCAGAAAATTGTTATGAATGCTACTGACGTATTAAAAGTTTATGGCTCACAGACTAACTGCTGTGATGCAGTCCTGAGTGTGCTGGAGATTACATAATGGCACTTAGCACTATTGGCACTAACCAGATTGCAAGCGAAGCAGTCACTGTACCGAAGGTGACTGACCAAGTTTTGTCTAGCAGAAATTTCATCATCAATGGCGATTTTCAGTGTTGGCAAAGAGCCACCGCAGCTACAGCGGGTGTAAATAATACACTTAACACAACAGATAGATGGGGTTGGTTATTGAGTAATGACGGTGCGGTTACTTCTGAACAATCAACTGATACGCCGACAGGCACAGGCTATTCGTTTCTTCTAAAATGTACAACGGCAGATACAAGTCTTGCCGCTGGTCAGTATGCTGGTCTTTATCACAACATAGAGGCACAAAACCTTCAATCTCTACAGTATGGAAGTTCGTCTGCAAAAACGATAACTCTATCATTTTGGGTCAAGTCTAATAAAACAGGAACTTACACAGTAGCTTTATATAAAGCCTTTAATACACCATACATAATTCCTAATGAGTACACAATTAGCAGTGCAAATACTTGGGAAAAGAAAACAATTACTATAACCCCGACCGCTGGCAGCACATCCTTTATTACAGCATCAGGAGGGGCATTTCTTAATAACAATACATTAGGATTTCAAGTTGCATTTAATCTCGCATTTGGTTCAACATTTCACGGCACTAATAATACTTGGTCGTCTAATGCATCGCATTACAGTACATCTAATGCGGTTAACTGGATGGATAGCACAAGTAATAACTTTTACTTATCCCAAGTCCAGCTTGAAATCGGAGATACAGCCACACCCTTTGAGCATGAGAACTTTGGAACTACGTTAGCTAAGTGTCTGCGATATTTCTACAAAAAGGTAGCAGACCCAAGTGGTGAAGACAATATACTTGTGTCATCCGATTACAACAACTCTACAAGTAATTTTTATATGACATTTTTCTATAAAGAAACAATGAGGGCAAAACCAGCTTACGGTAATGCTTCTGGATGGGTAACTCAATCTCCCACATTTATAGCTGAAGGTTTTGAATGGACTACGTTTGGCTTTACTAATGGTGGTGCTTATATGGATAGAAGCACAACATTTACGCTAGATTCGGAGTTGTAAAAATGGATATTACAGCAGCAAAATATAAACCTAATCACCCTATCACAGGGGGAGCGAGCAAAGGCGTAATTGCTACGGTTGATGGAAACGAACTTTCCATTCCAGCAGACCCAGCCAACCGACACTACGCAGAAATCATGCGCCAAGTAGCTGCTGGCACTCTAACCATAGAGGATGCAGATTAATGGCATATCTTGGGCCACCACCATCACAGAAACTAGCAACTCCTACTAGCCAGTATTTTAGTGGGAACGGTTCTGCTACGGCCTTCACACTGAACCGTCCGGTTAATGTGGCTGAAGACCTGAACGTGTTTGTGAATAACGTGGCTCAACAGCCGGGTTCTGGAAAGTCCTATACTGCCACAGGAACTACACTAACATTCGATGCAGCACCTGACGCTGGGACAAACAATGTATACGTTGTATACCGAGGTCTGGCAGAGCCAACAACAAGATTAGAGCATCCTTCTGGTCAGCCTCTTGCTGCTACCACTGGTACGTTTAGTGGTAATGTTGGTGTAGGCGCTGCATCTGATACTGGTGAAAATCATTTACAATTTACTAATAATGCTGTGACTGCTTTTGTGGGAGTAGAGGGCAGCAGTGGAAATAGATTTTTAGGTTCAGCAACAAACAATGCGTTCTTTGGTACAACGGGTGCAGATGGTCTTGAGTTAGCGACAAACAACAATGTCAGAATGGTTGTTGACAGTTCAGGCCGTGTCACGATGCCAGTGCAACCGTACTTTTTTGCTGGAAGCACTCATACAGGAACATTGCTTTCCACGGGTGTCTGTCCCTATAATACTGTTACTCATAATGTTGGAAATCACTATAATGGTAGTAATTATACCTTTACAGCGCCTGTTGCTGGAAGATACTTATTTACTATATCTGCACTAAATTATCCAAATGCATCAAGTTCTGGAGAATTATATTTTTCGATTAATGGTGGTGGCTATACAGCGCTAATGAGATTTCAGAACATTGCTAATCAGCAATCTATTACTGGTTCAGCTATATTAAATTTGTCGGTCAATGACACTGTAAAGGTATATGGATCTTTGTATTTTTACGCCGCTGGTGGTCACGGTCACCTTTCGGGGATGCTTTTAGGATAAGCGTATAAATAATTTTAACTAGGAGTAAAAACAATGCCAGATATCACAGTGGTCCTTACAGACACACAGAACAAGTGCATGGAATACGCCTCTGTATCGGTTCAGGACTGGGCCGACAATGCGCTTCATAATCGCGCTCGTATTGCACAAGAAGAAATCATTGCCGCGTTAGTGGCACACTGTAACGAAAACGAAATTGCTATTGCCACAGGCGCTGACGCACAAGTGACACAAGCCTTTGAGTTAGGCGTTGTTAAGACAGCAGCAAAACGAAACGAAGAAGCATTGGCTAGTTTGGCGGAGTAACTAGATGCCTATATCTAAAATGCAATCAGACTCTTTTGCTTCCGGCGTAGGCGGGAAGGTGTTGCAAGTTGTTTATGCAGAATATAACACAACAAGTACAATTTCTTCTGCATCAAGCGTAGATACTGGGTTTGACATACTTTCGTTGGCTATAACACCATCATCTAATAGCAGTAAGGTACTTATACTTGCTAAAGGCACAATGGGTGGACTGGGTATTGATTATGATATGTCGTGGAGTTTAAAGAGAGGCAGTTCACGCATTGGCGGTAATACAAACGCTACCAACTTTTTAGGAACAAATGTTCACTCTAGTGGTGGTGGGCCAAATGAGGGGCCGACCACAATGAACTTTCAGTATCTTGATTCCCCAGCAACTACAAGTGCAACGACATACACGTTGGAAGCGTTGACCGGAGAAAGTTCAAATTACTATATCAACAGGGGTAACGGAGTAAGTTCAGCAAGAACGTGGGCTAATTCTGGAAACTGTACCTTAACCCTCATAGAAATCGCGGTATAAAAAATGGCATACATAGGTATAGACCCAAATGTAGGTGACATAACATTCCAGAAGTTTACTGGAACAGGGAGCGCCACTGCCTTCACTTTATCGCAGCATGTTGTGAGCGGTGAGGCTATTGTCGTGACTATAGGAAACGTGGTTCAGGAACCGGGGTCTAGCGCAGCTTATACAGCACAGGCAAACACTCTTACATTCTCCGCAGCCCCTGCAAACGGTGACATCATTACTGTGCGCTATTTTGGTCGCGCCGTAGATCAGCCAACCAGCTACGCCATGCAGCTATTCAAGTATGTGGCTACAGCAAGTCAGACTGCGTTTACTGGTGCAGATGCCAACGGTGCTATACTGGTGATTAGCGGCAATGACGTAGATGTTTACTTAAACGGTGTGCATCTGGATAGCTCAGATTTCACAGCTAGTGGTGGGGACACAATAACACTAGGGACAGGCGCAGCTTTAAACGATGAGTTAGTCATTAGAGCCTATCGCGCATTCAGCGTAACTGATACAGTGAGTAAGGCTTCTGGGGGTACGTTTGCTGGGGAGATAACAGCGCCGCAGTTCCAGACAACAAACACAACAGTCGATACGGCTGTGTTCCGCACAAACGGTCAGAGCGTAACAGAGAACACAACAATAGGGTCAACCAAGAACGCCTTGGCGATTGGCCCTCTAACGATAGGTTCGTCAACCACGATTACGGTTAACGGCAACCTAACAATACTGTGAGGCATAGATGGCTTCGACAATAAATGTAGACAAGATTGCTGAAGCTACCAGTGGTAGCGGTGTGCATATCCCGGGTCATGTGATTCAAGCACAAACTTTTCAAGGCTATAACGGAGATGGTACTCATACTACTCTTGCAGTATCCTCAACAACTTTTGGTGCAACTGCGGCTGCGGTAACAATAACACCAAAATATTCTTCCAGTAAAATACTTGTTACCTTTCATGGTCAAGGATTTTATCAAGATGGGGTTGTTGCTAACGCAGTTAAAATGGCACTATATAAAAATGTATCTGGCGGTTCTTTCGCGGCTGTCTCTGGACTCCCATCTGGTCAAGTTAGTAGACACATTGCATATTTCAATGCTTCTACTGCTTCATCATTGTTTCAGTGTTCTTTTCAGCATTTAGATTCGCCTGCAACCACAAATGCACTAATTTATAAAATATATGTTGCAAGATTAGGTGGTAGCGGGGCTGCGACAATACTTGCAAACCCAGATGATAGTTTTAGTATTACTGCGATGGAGATTGCACAATGAGTAAGCTATTTGTGGATGACATTGTTGAGAAGACCAGCGGTCATGGTGTGAGCATTCCGGGTCATGTGATTCAGGTTGTGCGTAAGGACCCAACTGCTGATTGGTCGGCCACCCGTTGGTCTGGCACGGGTACATCCTACTCCAAGGGATTTATGGAGTTAACCATCACGCCAAAAGAAACAAGCAGCCTAATAATCATTCGGGCTGATTTCATGGGATACATGGGTTCCGGTGCTTCTTATTTTTATCACACTTTGAAAAGAAACGTGTCGGGTGGTTCGTCAACGGATTTGGGATTGACAACAAATACAGCAGGATTGGTTTGTAATCAGCTAAATAGCTGGAACACACAACACATGAATTATGTAGATGCTCCGAACACAACAAGCGCAATTACTTATGAACTTTGGCACAGAAATCACGCCTCTAGTGGGACAAGCTATGTCGGTTGGGTGGCTACATCTGGCAATACGCACGACATGTGTTTCATGGAACTTATGGAGATTGCACAATGACAAGCATCTTGAAAGTCTCCGAAATCCAAGACCCGACTAACGGGAATACTGCGCTGACGGTTGATACCAGTGGGCGTATTCTTACTCCAGCTAGACCTAACTTTAGAGCAATAGGCAATACTAATAGTTTTGCGACTACATCTCCGATTCCTTTTCCTAGTGTACAGCATAATATTGGTTCGCATTTTTCAACAAGTTCAAATTCGTTTACTGTTCCGATAGCGGGGGTTTATTCGTTTCACGCTCATATTGGTTATGTTGCTGTTACCAGTAACGCTGGTAATGGACAAGTAGACATTAGAGTTAATAACACTGCTAAAGCGTATTCTTATACCAATCTACCTGCTGCATCAGGTTACATCCCCTGTTCAGTGAGTCTGTTAATTGAATTAGCTGTAAATGATGTTGTAAAGGTACAATTTAACGCAACTAACGCTTCTTACTATGGTGGCGGTGTAGAGTGCCAGTTTTCTGGCTATTTAGTAGGATAGGAGAATAAAATGAGCATATCACAAGCACTTACAGAACTAGGCATCACCGAATGGGTGCTTAGAGGTGAGCCAACAACAGAGGCTGAATTTGGCGAGATGTTCCGTAAAGTCACGGGCGCTGACTCTAATGGCTCGGCTATCGAAAGCAGCAAGCCATCTGACTGGGGTACAACTTGGTCAGCGGTCAAGGCAAAGGCTGATGAGCTAAAGGCAGCAGAGCCTATGAAGCTGCTACGGGCAGAGCGCGACAGTCGCCTTGCAGTCACAGATTGGTGGGCATCCAACGATCTTACAATGAGCGACAAGCGCAAAGAGTATCGTCAGGCACTGCGTGACATTACCAAGAGCGCCACAAGCCTTGACGATGTAACTTGGCCTACTAAGCCGGAGTAAGATATGAGCCGTGCAAGAGAAATAGCTGATTTAGGTTCCCCGGCAGCAAGCGGCTTGTCGGACAGGAATCTCCTAATAAATTCAGATATGCAGGTGGCGCAGCATGGAGCCTCAAAGGCAATGGCGCACGATGGCAATACTTCAGTTTATGTAGTAGATAGATTTACTATGGCGTTTGGTGGAACTCACGAACAGCTTGATGGAACTTACGCACAGGTTGCTGACCACCCTTTAAGTGCAAATGGAAAGTCATTGAAGTGGACAACTGGCACAGCAGAAAGTTCATATGATGCAGATGAATATCTTTATTTGGCACAAATAATTGAAGCGCAGAACTTACAGCGTATCAATAATGGAAACTCTAATGCTGTTCCAATTACGTTATCTTTTTATGTCAAGTCATCCATAACAGGAACTTTTGCTGTTGGTATCTACAAAGAAGATAGCACTGCCAGAATATTCAACAAAACATACGCTATCAGTTCGGCTAATACTTGGGAAAAAAAGACCATAACATTTGCGGGTGACGCTTCTGGTGGGGGAATCGTCAATGACAACGGCAGGGGCTTTTATATAAATTGGCACTTAGCAGCGGGTTCTAATGCCGTGGGTGGTGGCTCTAACGGTGCTTGGAAAAATTATGGCGGGTTATCTGATTGGGCAGATGGGCAAGCAACAAATGCTATTGCTACAACTGCGAGTGCAACATGGCAATTAGCGCAATGTCAGCTTGAAATCGGAGAAGTAGCCACGCCGCTTGAGCATGAGGACATTGGGACTACGTTAGAAAAATGCAGAAGGTACTTTCAGTCCGATTCTTGTCATCTAGGTTACAATCTTGGTTCTGGAAATTACGCTGTTGCAAGTTCTGGTACAGTGCAGTTTACACCTAAAATGAGAGCCACGCCAACAGTATCAGGAACTCTTAGCGCGCAATCTGGGAATGGCGGTACACTTGCTTTAGCCTCTACAACTTCAAGCAACGTACACATTTATAATAGTGCTAATAACTGGTCTGCTAGTCAGGGAATTTTTGTAAATGATTTTATAGCAGATGCGGAGTTATAAAATGGTTATTAGTAACGCAAAATATTTTCAAGGAATAATCATTGATAAGGATGATGGTTCTGTATCTGCTGACGGAATTAATGAAGGAGTTGTAGCCACCATTGATGGCACTGAAATGATTGTACCACTTGACCCCGCCAACCGCCACTACACTGAAATCATGCGTCAAGTAGCTGCTGGCGACTTAACTATAGCAGATGCTGACTGATGTTTGGTGAATTGGCATTATCTGAAAGGGCTATTGCGGATCAAGGTATTCTATCCTTTGGTTCTGCAACTGCTAATGCCAACTTCACTGTAGACGGCGCACCTATGTTTATAGCAAGCGCCTCCGAAGAAATGTCTGCAATTGGTGTTAAGGTTTCAATTGGCGTAGGTGTTCTTGCAGGTATCTTTGAGGCTTCTGCTCAGTTCTTACAAAGCACAGAGCTTACCCGCTTTGGAACAGTTATTGCGGAGATGGATTTTAGCACTGTACAAACTGCGAATGGTACGTTTGTAGCTTCAGCTATATCTGATCAAGACGCTGCCTTTATACAAAGCACAAACTCGGTTATGACCCTAAGTGGAGTCTCTGAGCAGATTGCTAACTTTACACAGACTTCCGGGGCAAATCTGTTATACTCCGCCTCGCAAGAAATGACGGCTGAGTTCATACAGTCCGTCGCGCCTACATTTATAACAAACTCTCCGTTGACCATTGAGTCTGTCTTCATACAGTCTTCTCTTGGCACCAAAGTCATACTCATGGATGAACTGCAAATTGATGCAGTGTTTGTTGTGTCCGCTGAAGGTAGGTTCTATTGGGAGCGAATAGATGCTGACACCCCATCAGAAAACTGGGTGCAGGTTGTCCCAAGTGGTGGAACATGGACAGAAATCAATGCGGGTGCTACAATAGCAACGTGGACAAATAAGGTGGTATAAATGGCAAGTACATATACTTCAAATGTTGGAATTGAAAAACCCGGCTCCGGCGAACAGGCAGGCACTTGGGGAACAACAACTAATTCCAACTTCGACATAATTGATCAGGCTCTTCATGGTCAAGCTCAGATAACTATTACTGGTAGCCAAGACCTGACCACCAACGATGGCTCTACCAGTGACGGTGCGAACACCGTTCTTGTCCTAACTGGAACCCCGGGTTCTACTTTTGAGCTAAGAGTCACTCCAACGGATCAGGAAAAGTTTTATACTATCAAAAATGAAACCAACGGTGCTTGTCGCATCATATATAAAGGTGTTACATACTCCACATCTAACGGTGTAGAGATCTTAGCTGGCGCATCAGCCGCTGTGACAGGAGATGGCGGTGGTGGTTCCGGCAAATTTAAAAGTCTAACACCAACCACTGATCTGGTTAATGACACTAGCCCTTCTCTTGGGGGCAACCTTGACGTTGAAACGCACAGTATTGTAACCACAGCAAGCAATAGGGATATTGCAATTACTCCGCATGGCACAGGTTCTGTTATACTTGACGGATTGTCCTACCCGCAAGCGGACGGCTCCGCAGGCCAGCTATTAAAGACAGACGGCTCTGGGCAGCTTGCGTTTGTAAGCGCAGGCTCTAGCTTTGGAAACACATTAAGCCTTACGGGCGGCAGTGGCTGGACAATTTCTGTTGATGGCAGTAACAACCTAGTGTTTTCTTATGGTGGTTCTGCGGTAGCTAAAGTAGCTACTACCGGAGCGATAACTTCTATTAACGATGTAACCGCATATGGATCTATCTAATGACGTTACCATCTTCTGGAACAATTAGCATAAACAGCTTGGTTGGTGAATTTGGGGGATCAACTCCTCATGCTCTTAGTGAGTATTATAGAAATGGCGGTCTGGTAACTTCTGGCAACACAGATGTTCCCACATCTGGAGCGTTGTCGCTGTCTGATTTTTATGGAGCAACAGCAACAACAACAAGAGATGTTAGAATTCAGATGAGTCATACTGGGTCATCTTACTCCGCCTTTGGTGTAACAAGCATTTCAGATAGAACGCCTCAGTCATATAGCGGCACTGGCTCTTTCACAGTGTACAGCCCAGTATGGAGAGCAGGAACAGGCTATTTAGGAACAAGTGTGTCATTTACCCTTCAGCAGAATGAAGACACCACTACAACCACCATAAAGCTGTTAGGCGGCACTGACGAAACCAATGCGACTACCATTGTTTACCAGTGGAATTTAGGTTATAGCGGCAGTCAAGGTGGAAATAAATCCTATTCGCTTGCATTTAATTCAAACGGTTCCATCGCATCTCTCACTCAAACTGGTTCAGCCTACAACTCTGGAATTGTCGCTCTTGGTACGCAAAACGTGAACTCCAACCACAGGTGGTATCGTTGGGAAGTCACGAGTCCATCATCATCTGCAAAAGCTAGCACGATGATTTTAGGACAACCAACGACCTTTAGTTCTGTGACTCAGCCAGCATAAGAGAAAAACATAATGCCGCTAACAAAATTACAATTCAGACCCGGTATTGTTCAGGATCTTACATCTTATTCTAACGAAGGCGGCTGGCGTGATGGTGATAAGGTGCGCTTTCGTTTGGGCTACCCCGAAAAAATAGGCGGGTGGGCTAAGTATACCAGTTCAACTTTCTTAGGGACTTGCCGTGCTCTACACAACTGGATTGCTTTGGATGGCTCCAACTATCTAGGATTGGGAACAAACTTAAAATACTATCTCGAAGAGGGTGGCACATACAATGACATCACCCCTATCCGCGCTGGCTCTCCCACCAGCGCAGGGGTTATTACGTTTAGTGCTGTAACGTCAGCCCCATTCTCTAGTACAATCACCGTAACACATACTAACCACGGTGCGGTAGCTGGAGATTTTGTCACCTTTTCTAGCGTGGCTAGTCTCGGCGGCAACATGAACGCCAATGTTTTAAATCAAGAATACAGCATCAATCAGGTGCTAAGTGCTAGTTCCTACGAGATTACAGCTAAAGATCTTCTTGGCGTTACGGTAACATCCAATGGTTCTGATACAGGTAATGGAGGCAGCAATACGGTAGGTAACTACCAGATTAACGTAGGTCTAAACTCTACTGTTGGCGGCACAGGATGGGGAGCAGGTTTGTTCGGAGGCAGGACTTCAGCACCGTTGCAAACAACTCTAAACGAAGGCGGCACTCTTTCAGCCAGTGACACCACAATTACTGTAACCAGCACCACAGGAATCGTGGCTAGTGACGTTATACTGATTGACAACGAGCTAATACTCGTTGGTGGTATCTCCAGTAACGATTTAACGGGTTGCACTAGAGGATACGCAGGGTCAGGCGCAAGTTCAAACGTAAATACTTTGGGACCGGGTATCGCTGCCACTCACACTGACGGTAGCTTGGTTATCTTAGCCAAAGGCAACGCTGATGCGGCTGATGATTTTTCTGGGTGGGGCGTTGCAGCTTCTGGCGGCTTAACAACCACAACTCAAATACGTCTGTGGTCGCACGATAACTTTGGAGAAGATCTCCTTATAAATCCTCGTGACTCCGGTGTGTTTTACTGGGACAAATCTACTGGTACAGGAGGCAGAGCGGTAGAACTGTCTACCCGATCAGGCACAAAGAGAAGTGTACCCACTATTTGTAAGCAGATCATGGTGTCGGACAGAGACCGTCACGTTCTTGCTTTTGGCTCTGACGGTCTTGGTGGTGCGTCCGACGCACAAGGGGACGGGGTTCAAGATCCATTGTTGATACGTTTCTCCAGTCAGGAAAACCCAATCGACTGGTATCCTGTAACGACCAACACAGCGGGAGACTTGCGCCTTGGTTCGGGTTCCACCTTTGTAAAAGCCATTGAGACCAAACGTGAGATCCTAATATGGACTGACACTGCACTAACATCCATGCGGTTTATCGGGCCTCCCTTTACCTTTGGTTTACAGCAGCTTGCCTCTAACATAACTATCGCCGGACCAAACGCCGCTGTTGCTACAGAGGACTTTGTGTTCTGGATGGGCGCAGATAACTTCTATGTCTACGCTGGTCAGACAGCGCAGTTACCTTGCACTGTCAAGGACAAGGTGTTTAACGACATTAATCTGGACCAGAACGATAAGATTTTTGGTGGTGTTAACTCTGAGTTTAGTGAGGTGTTTTGGTTTTACGCATCAGCCGCGTCGCAAGTCAACGACAGATATGTAGTGTATAACTATCTGGATAAAATATGGTACTATGGCACACTTAGTAGAACAGCATGGTTGGACCGTGGAACTAGGCCGTTTCCTTTAGCCACAGAGGGCGGGTATGTCTACAACCAAGAGTTTGGACATGATGACGACGGCAGCGCAATGACATCGTACATAGAGTCAGCGGTGATGGACATAGGTGATGGAGATCACTTCACTTGTGTTAGAAGGGTTATACCGGATCTAAGCTTCTCTGGGTCCACTGCGATATCTACCCCTCAAGCTACCTTTACTATAAAGGCTAGGGACTTTCCGGGCGAGGATTTTGCCAACACTGGTGCAGGCACAACAACAAGGACACAGGTTAGCCCGGTGGAAGAGTATACGAAACAATTATATGTCCGCGCCCGGGGACGGTCTTTCGCGTTGAGAGTTGAGTCAACTGCACTTGGTGCTAAGTGGAGACTTGGTAGCCCGAGGGTTGATATTCGACAGGATGGGAGGCGCTAGTGTCTAGTAATCAAGTCCCACCACCAAGACTGCCGGAAGCCCCGCCCGAGTATAGCGTTGGCTACATGTCTGACCTTATTAGGGCATTGGAAATATTTATTGAGCAAGAGCGTAACCCCGGAGGTATCCGTGCCTCCACTGCAACATTAACAGGTTTACCGACAAGCGCCACTGGACTTGAGGTGGGCGCACTGTATAATGATTCAGGCACTGTAAAGATTGTGACATAGTATGGCGTTATTTGGTGATCTTGGAAAAGCATTAGGTTTAGGTAGCGGTGAAGATCTTCTGCCGATTATTGGTACGGCTGCTGGGTTTTACTTTGGCGGTCCTATGGGTGCGTCCATTGGTTCTGGGATTGGTAGCCTAGCTGGCGGCAAGTCAGTTAACGACGCACTTACTAATGCTGCACTGGCTTACGGTGTAACCTCTTTTGTTCCATCAAGTATGATGAGCTCTAGCGCACAGGCCAGCACAGGTATGTTTGGTCCTAATGCTTTGCAGAATAGCTTGTATTCTGGTGGTGCCGGAGTTCCTAGTGTTTCAGTACCAGAATCTAGCACCTTTGGAGATAGTTTAACGCAAGCACAAGTTCAATCTGCTGGTGAAGCAGGTAAAGCTGCATCGGGGTCCAGTGGAATGTTCGGTGGAGTAATGGACTTTGTTAAAGAAAACCCGATGACCTCTCTCGGTCTTGGGTCCTTGGCCCTCGGAGCTTTGTCAAGTCCAGAAGAAGAAGAGACATCAAACCCTGACTATGGTAGACCCGGTGAGGCTTGGGACGTAGAGTATCGCGGCACTAGATATGATCTCGACGATCCAGAAGAGCGTGATGCGTATAATACCAGAAAGGCCGCAGATCGAAGAGAGTACAGCGAAAGAGAGCCTGTTCGAGCAGCGCATGGCGGGGCTATGTACGGACACGACAAAATGAGTTATGATACTCCAATAACGGGTGAGGTCAGCGGACCGGGTACAGGAACATCTGATTCCGTACCGGCTAGGTTGTCTGATGGGGAGTTTGTCTTAACAGCAAAGTCTGTTCGTGGTGCAGGGGCTGGAGATAGAGATGTCGGTGCCGCACGGTTATATGATATGATGGCGGAATTGGAGGCCACAGCGTAATGGCAACACAAGAACAAACGGTTACCCAACGGTTAGCTCCTTTTCAGGAAGACTTTCTAAAAGATATCTTTGCTCAAGCCACTGCCCTAAAAGGTGGCATGGGGTACACAGATCAGCAGATGGCTGGTCTATCCCCGCAGCAGCAGCAAGCTATCAGACTGGCACAGCAGGGTGTAGGTGCCTATAAGCCGTTTATGCAGGGTGCACAGAATGCGATGACGCAAGCTGGAGCCTTTGCACAACCCGGTGCAGCCCAACAGTTTATGAATCCTTATGAAGATCAGGTTGTTCAACAGACAATGTCTGACATTCAAAAGGCTGGGCAGCAGCAACAGAACCAGCTTAGTGCCCAAGCAGCAAATGCAGGAGCTTTTGGTGGCTCACGTTTTGCGGTTGGTCAAGCGGCGCTCGGCGAAGCTAATATACAAGAGCAGTCTCGAGCAGCAGGCAATCTCAGACAGCAGGGTTATGCACAAGCGCAGCAGGCAGCACAAAATGCAGCACAGTTACAGGCACAACAAGCCGGGATGTACGGAACTCTTGGTGGTCAATCTCAGGCAATGGGTGTGCAGGATGTGAACAGCTTGCTTGGTATTGGTGGACTTACACAGCAGTTCGGAGATGGTGCTGGTTTCCAAGGTCAGGCGGCGTTGGACCTAGAACGTGCTAACATAATGGGTCAACAGAATGCTCCTTATCAGGAGATAGGTTTCCTATCTGACCTGTTCCGTGGTGTTCCTTCGTTACAACAGACAACAAGTCAGACAAGCACTCCTAATCCTAGCCTATTCTCACAGGTTGCGGGTCTCGGAATTGCGGGTCTCGGTGCAGCAGGGGCAGCAGGCGGCTTTGGTAACTTGTTTAATACGGGGGTAAGGGCAACAGGATGAACCCATTAAATCGTAGAATGTTTCGCCAGCCCGGTATGTCACGACAGCCTGCCGGGATCCTCGCATCTTCGCCGCAGCTTGCTAACACCGTAGCCAACCGTCAGCCTGTGCGTATGGCTAATGGTGGCACTAATACTTACACCGCCGCAGTGCAAAGAGCAGTGCAAGCTGGAGACAAAAGAGCACTTCAGGAACTTGCTAAACCTATTAACTATGGTGCCGCAGCTAGGACCCCGGATGGTCAGAACGCTCTTCGTTTGGCGAGGCAAGCTATTACACAATCAACACAGATATCTACAGATGCTGCTGTTGACGCTCCTGTTTCTGACGCAGAAAGAATGGCGGCTAATAGAAGTAATTTAGGTGCGCTTCGGGGGGCACAAGGTTTAGATCAAGGGGCTGACCTTTCTATGTCTGGAGGTATTACCAACACTGCCCCTGCGATTGATGCGCGGAGTAACTTAGCTGCGTTTCGTGCGTCACAAGGCTTAGACCAAGGCGCTAGCACGGACTTTCAAGGTTCAGGTTCTTCCTCGAGTTCTACAATTGAGGCACCTCTTTCTGACGCAGAAAGAATGGCAGGGAATAGAAGCAATTTAGCTGCGCTTCGTGCAAGCACTCCTGCGGGTCTAAAAAGGCGTAGTGATGTAGCTATGGGTCTGAACGATGATCCTTATTTAAACGAGGACGGGTCAGAGAGATTAGTTCGTGACCCAAGTACTGGAAACCTTACATCGGCGACTGCTAGAAACATAGACGCTAGTTTAAACGCCAGACTTTCTGATGAAGTGGTCCCACAAACAGAAGCAGAAATACTTGCTCAAGGATCTAGCACTTTCGGCACAGCAAGACCAGTATCTACACAAGATCCGGGGCTAGCAGCAGAGGCTGCTGCTGCTCTTCCAACAACAACCATTGATCCAGCTACACAGGATCCCGGAGTAAGGGCTGGTGTTATAGGCACTGAGCCTCCTAAAAAAGTTAAAAAGAAAAAGACTGCTGTTGAGATAGCAATTGATCTAGCAGACGAAAATGAAAGCACTGTCGATTCAGCAGAGAAGACAGTTATTGGGGCGACAAGTAATGAAAATATTAATGCTGCCATAGCTTCCGCTTTAGAGACCCAACAATCTAATGCCAGTGATAAAGAAAAAGCAGATGCAACTGACTCAATTCTGGGTATTACAGCCAAGGCTAGGAAAGAAAGAGTTAAGGCTCGTCAGGCTTTGATAAAAGAACTGGTTGGTGAAGATGAAGCAAAAGACATGCGTACTGATGCTAACTATAACTTAATTATGCTTGGATTATTGATGGCTAGTGGGCAAAGTGAAAATGCTATTACTAATTTTGCTGAAGCTGCAAAAACAACTCTTGGTAGTTTTGCAAAAGTTAAAGGCGAAAGAAGTCAGGCCAAGCGCAAAGAAGATAGAGCCATAGCATTGAAAGCACTCGACGAGGTCGGAGTAGAAATTTCTCAAGAAGAAAAACGTATGTATGACAATCAGGTCAGGGCTGATTCAAGACGACACGATCTTAATTTACAAGATCGAAAAGATGTTGCGGCGTTAAAGCGGTTGGACAGGCAGTTAACTTCTCAAGAAGTGTTGCAGATTCAGAAATTTGAATTTAAAGAGTTAATGAACAACAGAGACTTTAGACAAAATATAGCGTTGCTCGGCATTAAAGCAGAGAATGCAGAAGGTCTGCAACAACTACAAAACGAGTTTAATCTTGAGCTTCAGGATCTAAAAAATCAAGGAGATAGCGCAGCCATAAAAACTGCAAAAGCAATAATGGCAGCTAACCCTGAACTGTACCCAACCCTTGCTGATGCATACGCTGCAACAAAAGCTACCTCCACTTCTAGACCTACGGATGAACAGCAGCGTTACAGCAGGCTAGTGGCTAGTGGTATGCCCCCATCTCAAGCTATAATATTTGCACAGACTGGTGTTACAACCGAAATGTTTAAGCAGCTAGGTGTAGAAGACGCCCAAGGTACTATAGGTGGTCTGATGAATAGCGAAGGACAGTCACCAGCACCTGCTTCTATTAAAATATCAGACCTGCCAGCCGACAAACAAAAAGCAATAACTGATAAATACAAAGTTGGGGAAAAGGTCACAACAAAACAAGGTATCTTTATATTATCTTCAGATGGCACTTTAGTACCTGTGAGGTAGAGCAATGGCTGAAGAATTATTAGACCTTGGTACTTTTGCAGCACCTACACAAGAACCTGAAAATACAGACGATGATCTGTTAGATCTTGGTTTTTCTGTGGAGCCTGAAACCACACCTGAGACTGATGAAGGCGTAGCTCAAGAGTTCTTTGAGGGCGTAGCTTCTGGACTCATCGCCATACCACAGGGGATCTTGGAACTGGGTGCTTCTGGTGTGGATTTAGTGGCAGACACAGATTACGCCTCCACTGTGACAGATGCTGCTACTAAACTTCGTGAAGCTGCCGGGATTGATCCAGAAGGATTAATAGGCAAAGGCGCTGAAGTTATTACTCAATTCGTAATACCCGGCCTTGGCGCTGCTAGCGCAGCCAGCAAACTTTCAAAAGTTGGCAGGTTAAGTAATGCGTTAAAATCGGGGAAAGCTTCAGCCATCCCGGGAAAAGCAATAACAAAAGGTGAAAGACTATCTTTAGGCGCACAACAGGTAGCTGCTGCGGGGGCAGCGGATGCTGTTGTAGCTACAGACGGTGTTACAACAATAGCTGATTTTTTCGAGGGGGGACCAACTCAGACAGATCAAGAAATAGGTTTGAGTGGAAGAGAAGAGGCTCTTCGTAGGTTAACAAATAAATTAAAAGTAGGTGTAGAAACAGGAACACTTACCGCCGTTGTGCCTGCTGCTCTCATGGGCACAGGAGCAGTGGCAGGAAAAGTTCTAACCGAGACACCCATCCTCTCTGATGCTGTTTCTGGTGCAGCCCGTGGGGTACAAGCAGGAGCAAGAAAGCTAACCAGTGGCCTTGAAACTGCTGAAGCAAGAAGAGCGCTTGGGCAGGAGCAAGGCGTTATAGCAAACACACTTGCGGACATTTCTTCTGTTCTTCGTTATCGAGGGTACTTACCAGAGGAAGTGGCTGAAGCTCGTTTGTTAGTTACAGGAAAAACAGATTCAGCCATCAAAGAAGCAAAAGGAATTCTTAAAGGTCTTGATAATGAAATAGACAAAGTTCTTAAAGAAGCCAATAAAGTTTCTGATGGAGCTAGCCCTTTAAGTAAGCAAAGCATGTTTACTAACATAGAAGAGTTTATGACAGCGCCTACAGAAGCTGCAAGGAATCGTGCCCTTGCAGAACTTCCTGAAACTGTAGCGCAAAAAGCAGGACAGATGCGCTCTCTTGTAAAGCGGCTTAACAATGATGTGTTGAATAGTGACTACATGCAGACTCTAGATAATATGACCACAAAAGGTGGAAAGAGTGTGGGGGCTAAAGTTCGCAACGACATAGAAAAAAATATAAACACATACCTTCGTAGACGATATCAATCTTTTGAGGTTAAGAACTACACGCCAACCGCAGAAGTTATGGCAAAATCAATAAAAGGTTTTCAGGAAAATCCCAAAGCAGTGCAGCAGGAGTTAGGCAGAATTGTTCGACACGCTCCTAAAGAAGACAAGGTTGACTTAATGAAAGAGTTTGGTCTTCGTAGGGTTGATGACATAGAAAAAGAAAAGTACGAACTTCTTGATGAGGCAGTGTCAGAGTTTCAAGCTAAAACTGCCGCCGATCATTTCTTAAAAACTCATTCCTTACGGGCGGGTAAAAGCAATAAAGGTGTTAGCCGAGTGGCAGAGTACAAGGTTAACCCTAAACTTTTCACAGCTAGGATTAACTTACCTCAATATAAAAGAGAACTTTTGGGGGAGATCACCGACTCCAAAGAAAGTTTTTTAGGTACAGTGGCGGATCTAGCTGAGTTTAACGCAGTTGATGATTACTTTGGACGAGTAAGAAAACTTGCCACAGAAACTGTCACTGACGCGGAAGGAAACAAAATTTTAGTTAACCCGGGGATTGCTAAACTTTTTAGAGATACCTCCGACATGACAAAATCTCAAAAGACAGCTTTAAAGGATGAGGGGTTTCAAATCTTAGATGATGGGGCAAAGCTTACTGAAGGATCATTTGGATCTCTTCGTGACTTTGCCGTGTCTCCTGCCGTGTACAAGGATATGACTCGTTTTGTTTTGGGTGACCAAGGTGTTTTGGGCAACGCCATTACTAACACTTATTCAGCATTTCTTAGAACCAAAGGTGTCACTCAGTTTGGTAAAACTGTTTTGTCCCCGATTACTCAGCTTCGTAACGTAACTACTGCTTCTTTGTTTGCATTGGCTCAAGGAAATGTAGGACGAGGAGCTAATCTCGGAGAGTCGGTTCGTCTGGTTTACAATAATTTATTCACGGACGTTGGGTCAGAGCAAGCTTTAAAAAACTTTCAGGAGATGCAAGAACTAGGAGTTGTTGGCACTCAAGCGCAGCTTCGTGAATTACAGGACCTTATTCAAAAAGGATTGGGGTACGGGGCGGATGAAATTAACGGTATCCCTGTAGGCAGGAAATTTGGAAGTGCATTTACAGACAACAAATTAGGTGCATTTGTTGGCAACGTAGGTAAACAAGCGGAAAACATGTATCAGGCGGGAGATGATATATGGAAAATTTACAACTTTAATTTTGAGTTTAACAAGTTAAAGAACGCTTATAGAGGTGCGGCTGACGCCCCTTCTGATACCATACTGAAACAGCAAGCTGCTCGTATTGTTCGCAATACTGTTCCCAACTACAATATGGCTCCTCAACTTATTAAGACATTAAGACGAGCGCCTGTCGGAAACTTTATTGCATTCCCATATGAAATTCTTAGAACAGGTGCAAATACAATAGCTATTGGTATAGATGAGCTAGCCAGCACTAACGCAGCAATTAGACAAATAGGACTAAGAAGATTGACAGGGGCTGCTACAACATTTGGGGTATTGCCTGCCGCAATGTCCGCCGCAGCCTATGAAATATCAGGGGTTACAGAAGAGCAGATGAAAGCTTATCAAAGATCTGTAGCGCCATCTTGGGAGAAAAATGCTAGACTTTTACCTACTGGGATAGATAAAGAAACAGGTCTACCCACTTATGTAAATTATAGCTATTCCAACCCCTATGACATGCTAGAAAAAATAGCTACCGCTGCCATTAACAAAGCAGAGCAAGGAAAAATAGAGGGCAAGAACGGAGCACAAATTACTCTTGAAGCAGCGAACGAATCTCTTTCAGAATTATTTGCGCCTTTCACAGAGGAAGCCATAATCACTTCTAAAATTCGCGATGTTTTGGATCCAGAAGCCACACTGTTGGGCGCTCGGCAGGCGGGACAGTTACTGGGTGGTCGTGCTGGTAGAACGGTAACTGGTGCTAAAGTTTATAATCAAGAGGATTCAGTGGGGGACAAGCTAGGGAAAAGTTTTGCCCATATAGTGGATGGAATTTTGCCTTCGATCATCCCCATTGATACTCGTTCAGGAGAATTTGAAGCCAGTAGATTTGCAAGAGGTTTTGTAAACGGTTTTGGATTGGAAGAATTAGGCGTATCTAGCAAAGACAGAATGGGTAGAGAGCGTGAGCTTTCAAAAGAGTTAGCTAGAGCTTTTTCAGGTATTACAGAAAATCCTATCGAATCTACGGCGCTGAAGTTCAAGGGTTATGAGTACGCTGAAAGTAGAAAAAATGCTTCAAACATTTTTACCACAGTATCTAATCGATCTAACACCACGCCTCAAGATTTTATTAGTGCGTACACTTCAGCCACTGAAGCACAATTTCGTGCTCAAAGTAGAATGTTTAATATTGTGGAAGATATGAAAGTGTTGGGTATGACCAAGCCGCAAATTAGACGAGTGTTTAAAAAAGCAGGTATTGGAGGTATTGATGCAATACTAAGAGGTAAGTTTGACCCCATTGATATTAGCCCCACTGTTCGTAAAAATGCTCGGGATAACAAACTTGACATACCTAGAAAAGAAATTAATAAACTGAGAAATGAGTACAGGAACCTTCCGCTTGGGTCTATGGATCCTCCAGCAGAACCACAGGTTGAAGAAACTCCCACCTTGGACCTCGGACCTTTGTCACAAGCACAACCAGTACAGCAACCACAACAAATTGCCGCAGCCTCGGCTCCTCCCGTGGCAGCGCAAGCGGAGGTTGGTAGCCCCTTGTCAACCTCCGCACCAGTTTCTATCGCCAGCAACCAGCAGCTACAACAGCAGCTTGTTGGTGGTGGTAACCCGATCAATGCTGCTAAAAATGCACAGATTTCAAGGACGGTATAATGAATAAAGATCAGCTAAGAATGGAGCTTGCAGACGACGAGGGCTGTAAGTATTCGATTTATTTAGATCATTTAAATTTACCCACGCTGGGAATTGGTCACCTCATTACCGAGGCGGACCCAGAGTTCGGTGAACCCATTGGTACGGAGGTGTCTGAAGAGCGAGTGCGTAGAGCATTTCTCCTAGACGTAGCTGTAACCATAGACGAATGCAAAGTATTGTACGATGACTTCGATGATCTGCCCGAAGAGTGCCAGCACGTTATAGCTAATATGATGTTTAACATGGGTCGGCCTCGCCTATCCAAGTTCAAAGGTATGAAAGCTGGATGCGATGCCCGGGACTGGAACAAAATGGCGGACGAAATGGTCGATTCGCGGTGGCATGATCAGGTTCCGAACCGGGCCAAGCGTTTGGTCAAGCGTATCCGTGATCTAGCAAAAGACTGAAATCATTAAATAAAAACATCGATTCTCGTGGAGCTCGTGATCAATGAACGTACCAGTATACCCTCAAGGCCCTGAGAATCGCTGTCCGAGGTGCCAAGCACCACTAAAAGTGATTCAAGTGCATGGTCATGGGCAGTGCAGCTACTGTAAGGCGGTGATCGATGACTGTTGTCAGGGCGAAACCTGTTCGGTTACGTCTTCAGACCAGAAATCTTATCGCACCTAGCTCCGCTAACCACAAACTTAGACAACTCTGGGTTGTTCATCACTTCGATGGTCATCTCTGCTGCCCGATCGTTGCACTGACCGATGGTCTCATACGGTCCACGCATGTCCTCGAACACTTTGCAGCTTGATGTGTCAACAATCAGACACACTAATATCATTGCTTCAAACATTACGCTTCTCCGTTTCTTGAGATATAACCAAGTAACTTTTCCCCGGCTTTTCTTGCCGCAATTGCTTCTTCTTTTGATCTAAACAATCCCAAATGTATTCTTTTCATATTATAAATTGTGGCTTCCCAAAAAATTCCTGATTTTTTTTCTCTTTTCTTAACTCCAGTTACCCCTGTTTTATTGTTATTACATATCTTTCTGTTTCGGGCGTTCAATGAATGTGTAGCTAGTCTAAGGTTTTCTATTCTGTTGTCCAAAGGATCACCATTAATGTGGTCAATTAGAATTTCAGTAGATATGGAACCGTGCACAAAAGCCCATGCTAAACGACTACTAAAATACTTCGTTCCATCAAATCTAATTTTTCTTCTTACACGTTTTCTGTCAGGCACCAGAAACCCTGCTACTGAACCCTTGGGTGCGCCGCTTTTTTGTTTTTTCCAAGTAAACACTCCTGTTTCTGGGTCATAATGCAAATACTTTTTCATTTCTTGCACAAGATTTTCATCTATGGGATTTGTCATTCTACTTCCCCCCAGTTATCTACCAAAGCCATGTCAACTTCAAATGGTACGTTAAGTTTCGGGATACAATTTTCCATGATATCAACTATCCTATCTGCCTGCTCCTTAGATTCGATGCTAAAGCAAAGCTCATCATGTACGGTTAACATAGGAAGCAGGCCCTCCTTATAACAGTCCACCATCGCTTTCTTTGTCTGGTCGGCACTCGAACCTTGGATCAGTTTGTTCAGCGCCTTGTATGTAAAGGCACGACGTATCATACCCTTGCCGCCATACTCCTTGGCAGCTTCCTCGAGCTTCATAGCTTTGTTATAGCCAAAAGACTTAGGCTCCCACATATCAAACCTGCACTTGCGACCAAGCCATGTTCGGATAGCACCGTTGGTAGCTGCTGTCCCGGCTGCTAGATCTGCAATACCTTTCACAAAAGGCACCCTCTCATGGTACTTTTCAAGCAATGTCTTGGCTTCATCTTCCTCGATGTCCATTACACCAGCCAGCTTCTTGCGCCCCATACCGTACATAATACCAAGGTTTACAGTCTTGGCCTCCTTACGGGTTATGTCGGCAAGATCTGCCACCATCTGGTGGAAGTCAGCGTTGCCCTCTTTATACATTTCAACTACAGTATCAATTTGAGGGTGACGATTTACTCCGGTCAGTTGAGCGCAGTAATGCGCTAACCATCGAGGCTCCTGAGAAGCGTAGTCAAAGCTTCCCCACTTTGTCCCTTCTTCTGGCAGGAACAGCCCACGGATCAATGACTTGATCTCTGGATCTCTCGCCGGGATTTGTTGTAGATTGGGGTTGCTTGAAGAAAATCGCCCGGTTACCGTGCCACCTTCATCAGAACGAAGAGGATTAAAGTCACAATGAATGCGCCCTTTACACGAATGTTCAAGGATTGTCTCAACAAAAGTAGTGTTTGCCTTGTTAAATTCACGCAATTTCACAATTTTCTGTGCAATTGGGTGCGTGTGGTTCACAAGAAATTGTTTTGTAAAGGAGGGAGCATTCGTGTTCTTTGTCCTTTTATACGAGATGCCAAGAGAGTCGAACGCTCGTGCTATAGATGCAGCTTCCCAAGGGGAGACAGCGACCCCGGTCTCTTCCTTTATTTGTTTAAGTAAAATATCCTCTCGTTTCTTTAGATCTTTCTTGACTAATTCAGCTTTGTCTATGTCAACCCGAACGCCCTTTGTCTTCATGTCTAGCAGGCACGGCAGGAGACTGGACTCTAGCTCGAAGATGCTGCTGACTTCATCCTTGATAATCTCAGGACGCAGCCTGTCCCAAAGACGTAGGGTCACCGCAGCATCCTGTTCGGCGTAGCTGCCCACAAACTTTGACGGCAATCTCCACATCCCGCTTTTGGGATCGACATGATACATCGCAGCCGCAGCCTTGAGCATCTTCTCGTTCTTGTACTCCCCAAGGTATTCGCCCGTCAGAGAGTTTAGATTGTAGTACCTACGGTTCTCGTTAAGTATGGGAGCCGCTATCATGGTGTCGATTATCGGACCTTGGACCTCGATCCCTGCCCAGCGCATCCAACCAAGGTCATACATAGCGTTATGCATAACCTTTTCTATGTTGGGTGTTGCCATTTGTTTCTTGAGCCAGTTGACTACAGATTTCTCTGGTAAGTTGCCATCCTCATGGCGCACCGGATAGTAGCCAACGAAGTCACCAGCCGCCACAGCGTAGCCGATAACGTAGCCATCATCCCTACACCACCCCGGCCCTAACGTAGTTAGGTTCGGGTCTCTGGTTTCCAAGTCAATAGCTATCCGCTCACAGTTTGTAAGATCAGGGAACGAAGACGGCGGAGCCCACTCATCATCCCCGAACCCAAGCGCAGCTTCTTTTACATCTATGTCAAGAAGATTGATCTGGTTATCATTCATTTACTCGCTCCAAAGCGTCTACAGGGTTTTGTGTCCAAACAAATATAGGCGTTCCTTTGCCTACATAAGCACCTGATACGTTAAACGAAAAGTATTCCACCGCCTCCTCATGCGTCATGTCGTGTTCTTCTACAAGGATCTCGATACATTTGGCAGCGTCATACGCCAACACGTTATCATCCCCACATCTCTCAGCTATACCAAGTATAGCTCTATCAAATCCGTCAGCAATCATCGCAGTCATTTACAATTTCTCCTCCTAGTGCGGCATAACCTATGATATCTACCCATGAGTCATCCTTTGTTGAATCTTCGGCTAACCTAGCTAACTTCAACCCGATCATACAAGCGACCACCTGCTCTGGTGTTATGCACCTGCCTAAGATCACGCTCCATATGGTTGCTATACGTTCATGGTTAAACTTAGCTGGCCCATATTCCTTGGCCCTCGGACCGTTGATTAGCTCTTCAGCTTTATTAAGAAAGTCTTCGCGTGTTTTCATAGCGGGAATCCATAATGTGATTGTGATTCTATAAGGTGTAGTGATTTTCGAGCACGGGTCAAGCCGACGTAGAACGTCCGAACTTCGGAGTCCTGATCGAGGCTTTCAGCGCATGCTCTAGATGAATCTAATAATAGCGCGACGTTATCCGCCTCGCCACCTTTTGCTTTGTGAATCGTCGATATCTTGATCCTCGGGGTCCCCGTCAAAATAGACTCGCCCATACGACGTACTGATGTAATGTATATTCTCTCTGTCTCGCTCACCCGCAGCACTTCGTACCACGGTGTCTCCTTCGTTGCTAACAGGGAGCACTGGTTCTGAATGTCGGTTAGCCTGTAGGTTTGTTCGGGGTCTAAGTTTGCGAGGACTTTCTTGCCAGCCTTTGTAATTATGGTTGGCGTTAGTAAGGTGGACAGCTTCTTCAACTCTTGTGCAGACAGTTCCTGATCCTTGCATAGTTTTAACCATACCTCGATACCTGTTAATACATTTGGAGAGATGGACCAACCGGAACCTTCACGCCAGTACAGGAACCCTTGTTCTTTAAGGTCATTTGCGATTCTGTTGGCGATGTAATTGGTACGAGCAAGGATTAGCCACTCACCAGTTGTTATGTCCACATCCATGATATCACGATGCCAGACTATACTTCCAGTTTCTTTAGTGCTTGACCATGTTTTTTCTTGCCTCGTTTGCAGGCGTTTAACTAAATTATCTGCTTCTTTATGTATAGCTATGGGAAGACGATATGATTTGTTTAATACTATCTTGTTATCGCATGCCCCTAAGAAATCTCTTACGTTCACACCCATCCAAGAATAGATGCACTGATCGTCATCGCCAGCGTAGTATATGCGCTTGGCATTGGGTTTCATTACTTCATGCACCATACGCCACTGAAGCGGGACAAGATCCTGTGCTTCGTCCACAATCAAGACATCGAGTAGCGGACACTCGCCCTGCTCGATAAAGTTCTCGATCATATCTACAAAGTCTACCTTGCCTGTCTCTTTTTTATAATCACGAAACACCTCATCCACCAGCTTGAGTTGCTGGTAGTGCAGCCTACGATCAGCCACCTCGTTGAACTGTTGCTCGATGCTCACCCCTCGAACCCGTGCCATCTGAATTATGGAAAGGTACGCATCACCACTTTTGCCGGGTCTAAACAAAATACCTTCAGCCATCGTTGCAGATGAGTTGGATGTGAACTCAAGCCCCAGTAATTTACCTATCTTAGAATAGTCCTTACCGCTCAATACCTGCTTAACCTGTAGCCCCAACACCTGAAACGCAAAGCTATGTAGTGTGCGAAACCAGACCATCTGGGTTACATCCATGTTCAGCTTTGACGCTGCCCTCTCTCGAGCCTCTTCTGCCGCCTTACGACTGAACGAAACAAATGCTATTGACTCTGGCCTAGTGCCGCTGTCCAGTTCCTGTTGTACGATCTCAATCAACCGTGTTGTCTTACCCGTGCCCGGGGGTCCGAAGATAGTTGTTTCCATTTTAATCCGCCTTCTCAAAAAAGTGCGGCTCAGAAACATACCCCCGAAAATCTTCTTTATAGGGAAGCTGGTCGATACAATTGTCACAAGTATCGCCGAGCTCTAATAGCTTTATCTTGCCGTAATAAGTTTTCCAACGGTGACCACAGGTGTCACATAAAAAATAAGCTACATACATTAGAACGGCACCTCATCACCTTGGACCTCGATCCCCGGAACTTGGACCTCTTGGTTGAACGCAGGAACCCACCACACACGAAGAGGCTTACTATCCCCTTTTGTGGTCTTAAACCTTCTCTGACCATTAGCCGCCCCACCAGAGTTAAGCTCTTTTAAACGCTCTTGTATTTGCCCACGACTGTATGTCTCGAACTTGTTGTTCCGAAGAAACTTTATCAGTGCCTCTATCTTGAAGTACGTCATGCTGTCTTCGTCGGTGAATGGCTTACCAAGAGTAATCTCTTCCGCCGACTGAGCCTGCACCCTGCCGTCACAAAATCCTTCAAGTAGATCCATGAACTGACCCTTGTATGTTAGCTCTTCTGGAACCTCGATCTCGCTCATGTCTTCCATCATCATAGAAACTATCTGCTGCCAAGCATCCATCTTCATCAGGGGCGGCATCTTGCGGATCTGTTCCATGCAAGCTTTTTGAAATCTCTGCGGTGTCTGCAAGTCATCAGTCGTTAGCTCGACACGTTGCCCAGCTACATCACAAAACCACACGGGCGGCTCCGACTTAACAACACATAACCCCGACACATCCATGTTCGATACATGACTGCCAATACCAAACTTCTTTGTTTTGCAAAGTGTCTTGTTGCAAAAACTTTTAAGTGGCTCCTGATCACACGGGAATCCATACTCCTTCTTCTCATGCTGGCTCTGGATCGTTACGATCTCTGACGCTGGCAGGGAAGGAGTGCAATACTTACTGTTAATTTCTTCGAGTCTGGCTTTCCAGTTGTCGGGCTGCTCTTTCTTACAGCCCACGGCTGCTGCAAACATAACTGTGTTGCGTGTGCCTTCGGGAATCCCCTGTCCGAACATACATGCCAGACAGGGGGCCCAATCCTTAAACTCGTCAACCTGTTTACCAAATGTCAAACCAACAAATCCATCTGGTGATACAGACCTCGCGTCAACAAGGTCAAGGAATTCTTCTAACGACGCTGGCTCTCCGTCTTCCTTAATCGCGTAGCGGAGAGTTTGTTTCTCATCAAAGTACGGCAGGTTAATAAAGTTCCCCACATCACCACGCTCGACAAGAATCTGTTCTTGCTTTGGGAAAATTTCACAGCCGCCGTAACCAAGTACGGCAGAAATCTCTGAAGCTTTATCACGGAACTCTCCTGCATTTATGTAGTCTTGGAAGAAAAAGAATATATGTGCACCACCAGACTTTGAACGGCACACCACACAAGGAACCTTCATCTTACGAAGCTTCTTGTCCAGTGCCACCAGATCCAGTGGATACTGATCGATGTCTAGCGCACCGAACTTACAGTTGTTGTCTTCGTTGATCGGGATAGAGCCTACACCGTGAGAACCATTTATGTGTCCTTCGATAAGTTCTATCGTCAACGGCTTGCGAACAATGAACGACTTGGCTTTTTGTTTGCCAGCCCTTCTCTCATTCGATATCTGTGTCTGTCCATGCGCCGCGCTGAATCCTTCAAACGCAGCCATGAACCTTTTTAAATAGGTCATGGTTTGTCCTCAGTTGGTTTGGGATGCCGTCCAGACTGAACATATAAACGACACCCCAAGAGGTTTAAAACGGTACGTCTGCTCCTTCGGGTTCGCTCCGTTTATCTTCACCAGTACCTGTTTTAATATCACCAGCCCTGAATGAGTTGTACAGATCACGAGCCTCGACGATCGCAGCTTGGGGTACATCGCTCATCTCTAACTGAGAGACTGAGTAATTGAACCACGAACCTTTGTCGTTGCTCTCCTGTACAGATGTCAGCTTCCACGGCACAGCCCACATCGGTGGGTTGAACAAGCCCTTCTCTGGGTGCATAATCTTTAGCCCCGCACGACGAGTGTTCCACTGCTTTGCAACTTTCATCTGTGTCTTCTTCATGTCACAGATCATTTGCGTTGTGGCACCGTTACTATCGACACCTAAGACCAAGAACTGCGCGGATCGAACAAGCTCGTTACCTGAAGGTAACATCTCAGCCGAACCATTCCTTTCAGTCTTGCGGATGTCAGGGTCACCTGCATCTAGCTCACCCATGAACCCGCCGCCAGACTCTCGAAGCTGGAACTCTAGGAACTTGGTAGTGTATGCACACATCAACACTGTAAGGCCACTGTCAGCTTCCCAGAACTGACCAGTTACTGTGTTGAAAATATCTCCTGCCGACGCACCCTTTATAAACTTAGAGTCTGTCTTCAAAAGTTGCGGTGACAGCGGCTGTAGAATCCGTAGAAACGGAATCTGCATATCGTCTGCACCAATTGTCTCCATGCCCTGACCTGCGCTTGCGTACAGATCGTCCATGATATTTGCCACTGCTGTGGTCTTTGCTTCTGCTACTGCTGTATCAGCCATCTCTAACTCCTCGATATCTTGGCTTCGGTTCCGACAAAAACACCGAAGGTGTCAAAGTCGATATCTTTTCCTGATTCAATACGCCCCTTCACCCAAGCCTTCAAAGTCTGCGGGTGCACATGCGTCTTCTGGGCTGGGTCCAAACCCTGCTCCTCGAGATCCGCGACTACGGATCCGGCAACATTGTCTTGTCCAGCTTTGAATGAAACAGTTACATCATGTTTAATTAGGTCTCCCTCACCAATGGAACGTAGCCACTGGAAAGCTTCGTCACGTTTGTCTTCTGCTATTCGAGCGTGAACAAACTGACGTAAGGCAACCTTATTACCGTCCACGGTAATACTGTCCATGCCCATCTCTTGCATAAGAGCGGGAATGTCTTCTTCGTTTACTTTTCTTTTTTTGAATTTAAGATCCTTCAGATACTGCTCTGTTGAAGCAATCTCTTCATCGATCTTCATAGACTGGCGGATAAGAGTAGACAGCGCACTGCCCTTCTCTCCGCTTACACCGTCGAACTTACCGGCATCGACTTCCTCATTCATTAGCGAGAATATATCGCCCATCTTCCTACTCCTTCGTTAAAGTTTAACCCCTTCGGGTTGGATGAAGGTGATACGACGTACCACCTTCAGTTGTCAAGCAGCTTCTTTTGCGGCCACCTTAATTAGATGTGCCAGTTGCTTGCTAACACTTCTGTCTTCTGTTTCTGCCATATGTTTTAAAGATTCATAAACAGTTTTTTCAATGGCTACTGATCTCCATACTGTACTAGATTTAGGTTTAGTCATGGTATGCTCCTTCCTACTATGTTATTATATAAAACGCATACACCGTCAACTGTCTTTTATAACTTCATCAAGTGTCTTAGGTATTACACCATTGAACCTGCGGTTCGCGGCATGTTGTTCCGAATCTTTGGGAGGCGATTTCCTTGAGAATTGATGCGGGTATTTATGTACCTCACCTGTTTCAAGATCCACATAAACCAGTTGCACCCCTAGCTGCCTTTGAAGATCGGTCAAGGTTCTGGAAATAATAGTACCTTTCTTTCTCCTCGACACGGTCTTGACATCAAAGTAATGCCACTCACCCGACTTATCTAATACAACCAAATCAACAGGGCCTTGCTCCATTACCTGAAAGTAAACGTGACAGCCCCTCGATATAAAATAACTAGCAGCAATCAACTCTGATCTCTTGCCTACAGCTATGTTCGTATCAGGGCCATCCCCCACTTTTTTTGTGCGCCTAACCACTACCCACCCCTCTTCGGGGATAACTCGAGCCACTGCCGCGCTTCTTCGCCCAGTGTCTTGGCAGATAGATCAATCTTTGCTCGAAGGGATTGAACGATGTGCTCATCGACCGTGCCCTTAGACACAAAGTCCACATAAGTGACGCTGCTCTCTTGCCCGATACGATGACATCGATCCTCCGACTGTACCCGGGTCTCGAGGTTGAAGTCGTTTGCGTAGTAAATCACGTTGGTTGCTGCGGTCAGCGTCAGGCCATAGCCTGCGGTCTGAGGGTTAGCCACGAAGAACCTCGCATCTCCAAACTGAAAATCCTGAATCGCTTTCTGCCTGTCATCATCAGATGTGTCCCCGAAATAACTGACAGTGGAGCTCGAACCGTGAACCTTGGACAGCGCAGCTTCGATGTTTCGTATGTCGTACCTGAACCTCGACCATATGATTACCTTGCCAGACATCTCCTCGATGGTCTCCATCAACGCAGTGATGCGGTTGGTTTTGAATTCCACCAGTTCCTTGTCATCACTCATCACATGACCACACAACACCTGTTGTAACCGGAGCAGTTGCGTCATAACCGAAGGTGCAGTTACCATCTCACCATCCTCCAGCAAAGCAATAGCTGCGTTCTTCAGTGACATGTAATGCTTGATCTGTTCGTCGGTCAGGCTGACATGACGTATGGTGTACACCTTTGCCGGAAGATCGAGTGCCTCTTCCTTGGTCACACGATACGAGAAACTATCCAGTTTGGTAGACAACTCCTCAAGGTTTCTGTATCCCACAATTTGTTGAAAACTGTGACTGCCCATCCGTTGAGTTCTGACGATGGCGTACCTTCCTTGGAATGAATAGTAGGAGTCATGCCCCAAGAGTCCGGTGTCCATGAAGGCGCACTGCGAGTAAAGATCCATTGGTGATTTCGTAACGGGTGATCCAGTGAGTATACGGCGAAACGATGCACTCTTACCAATTGCAACCAGAGCCTTAGTCCTCTTGGCCTTTGGGTTTTTAATAGTCGTTGACTCATCAACCGCAAGTAGAAACGACGATCCGCGAACGAACATCTCCATGTATTTTCGTACCTTGGTTGTCGCAAAACCTTCGACGTTGATGAGAAGGATGCGGAGCTTCTTACGCTCCTTAACACCTTCCTCGAGGTTCTTTTGTTGATCCTTGTTTGGGTTCGGATTCCAAACATATACCTCGTGCTCAATGTCCTCTCGTAAATGAGCAGGTATTTCAGATATCTGCCAGTTGCGATACACACCTTTGGGTGCAACGATGATCGCTGTGTCGATCTTCTTTTGCTCGTATAGCCACGCCATGTTGTCGATAAGAACTTTTGATTTTCCACACCCCATCTCCATGAAATAGCCGTAGTTTACTTTGTCGTATGAACGCTCGAGCGCAACACGCTGGTGCTCATACGGTTTGGTTTTGTATTTAAACTTCATAGTCTCCTCCAAGATCACGGTGTAAGTAAAGCCCCTACCATACACCGTAGTTACTGTTGATCGTCCGGCTCTTCGAGACCACCGGATAACAGAGAATGTTTTGCAGTCTCGAGATACCACACAATGTCTGGGATATCTTCAACAGTGGTCATCATTTTTATGGAACCATCCTTGCCAGTGCCCACAATAACAACATCTGAGAGCATGCGACCTGCGACCTCACACACCATAGGCACGGGATCAACCATGTATTTTATCCTATCGTTCAAATAAACGATATTATCTTTATCATCAGTCATCGGAGCCATCCTTCTCATAAACTGCATCATTTATAATACGAGCCGTGTTTCTCATGTCAATGTACGCCTCAAGCCGCTTTCTGGTTTTCTCCGATTCACGATACAAACCCGCAGCCATTTGCTCTGTAAGCTCCTCATCGAGGATACGAATGATCCGGTTCATCCCTGCAAAATTCTTTTCCATGCTGCTCTCACTCTTTCTTCTTCATCATCATCCTTAGACCACAGGGCTGTTCGTTTCAACATGAATTCTTCGATACAAGACACGGCATCCTGCCATGACATCTTTTCTGGAACGGCGCAAAGATCTTCTTCGCTTGGCATCAATTTAGTTTCCATCATCGGAGCCTCCTTCGGGTCTCTTTGAATTATTTCTAGCTTGCATAAAGGACACTTTAATAATTGTGTACCCTCCCTCACACCGGCTATGACGGTGTGAGGCTCTAGTTTGTGGCGGCACTTCGGACACTGACCTGCGTCCAACCGCTTTTGCCATGAGCCATCGCCAGCACTAATCATCGGCATGGTTGCCCCACGTTTCAGCCATCATGTCATGGATGTCAGATAAACCTAAGTGACTGACCATATCCATGTGACCTTCCATCTCCGAAGTGAAACTAAGATATGTTTCACTCCGGTCTGCGACCTCAAGCATTTTGTCCATGAACTGTTCTTCAAGCTCTAAGGCCATCTGTTTCATTCTGCCCATTACGCAGCCTCCTCTTCCTTAACGTCCTCTTCTTTAACGTCCTCTTCCAACACATAGTCAGCCCAGTAATAACCCTGCCTTGTAGGCGGGGCGAAACAAAACTCTTCCTTTAGTGAATCGACAGCTTGACGCAGATTCCTAACGTCAGACAGATTGCAGTCTGAAGTCTCTTCGATCATGTTGCACATATTCTTCAACTTATTATGCATATCCAAAAGCTTGATACGCATATCCCTTGTTACTCTCTTACCATTAGTCATTATTATCTCCTCGTTCATAAAGAATGTTTGCTACAGGGTAGTAAGTTCCTTGGGCATCCGACTCTGGAATATTAGCCTCGTCAGCAAAAGCATCTGGGGCTAGCCCTTCGGTTGATTTTCTGTTGGCCTCGATCCTTGCCCTGCGCTCTTCGCCCTCGACCTTGTTCATCGCAGCAAAAGGCATATCAGCCCATGTGTTATACTGATCCTTAAATAGTCTACTTCCCATCAGCAAGTTCCTCCTTCTTCTTCCTGATCACCCTGCCCATAGCGTCATGCCGGACAGTTATTTCCAAAGGTAGCTTCAACGCTTCCCTTATTTCCTCGAACGTCGGTACTTTGATAGATGATTTATTACTCATCGGGTATCTCCCTTTCAGAACTTTTTTTTAACTGCTCATATAAAATAGACCGAACCTCTTTTGTGGAAAACTTAGCCCCGCAATCATCACACTGCCTGCGTCTGTGTTTATGCCAGCCTAGTTTCGGGCTATGCTTCATCCTGCTGTCCAGCACTACACTCGACCGATGACCACACTTAATCATGTGACCCTGCGACTCATGTATCCGCGTATATCTTCATACGACTCAGCCACCCAGTAACCACCATTGTTACTGGTTCCATTATCCACGACACATATGTCGCGTTCAAACTTGCCCCATCTACGATGTTCGCTTGTCACGGCGAACGTAGTACCAGTCAGTAAAATCTTTCCTTCATCGCGCCCTGAATTCTTACAGATACGGCTCAATTCAAGCGTTATCATTGTCAACCTCCTCGACATCAAAGATCACATCCTTAATGTGATCGTCCCATATTTCTTCTTTAGCTAATTCTTTTGCGTCTTCCGCGTTATTAGCTTCAACATCAATCCGGTGATACACCGTGACGTAAACCTTAAAGTTAGGCATCTTCGATCTCCTCATGCTCCAGCATCCAGTTTTCTTTCCACTCTTTAAAGTCAGCGTTCACTGCCTGCATAGCCTTGGTGTAAAACTCACCAGATATCGACCACCGTTCCACTGCACCATGCAGGTTCAAACCATTAGCCCAGTTGTCCTCGAACTGTGGCGCAGATGCATAGGTTGCCCGATCAGTGCCGTTCAACGTATTCAAATAATACCGACTGACAAACTGACCTCGCTCCTTGATCCTTGCGTCATGCTCCTCATCGCCTGTCTCTGTGTTAGCGACCAGTGAATCCATGTCGTAGAATTCAACCATAGGATTTTCGGGGCTTTCATATGGATTGTAATCACCACCATAAACCAGCATGTCGTTGAGACCATAGCTGTCGTGCCAGTACACCGTCCGAACACACCACTTAACCCCAGACCAATCGTCTGTACCCTTATATAAAAATGCCATTACTTCACCTCCTCAAAAGTTTTAATCATCATCTCCATCCCCCCACATTTCAGTGAAGACACGCTTGTCTTTCAGTTCATCATATGTGGCCTTGGTCACCTCGTAGTGACGGCCAGCCCCATAGGCCATAGTGTCATTCCAGTACATACCTTCACGCAGACCATCAGAGTCATGCTCATCCAGCCCATACCATTCTTTGGCAAGCTGTTCCATAATCTCATCAGGATCACCAGCGGTTGCGAACAGGATGGATTGTTGAACCTCGAACTCACCATATTGCTCGTCAATATTTCCAATATAATATTTCATTGGATATCCCCTCGCTTCAAAGCATTTGTGATTAACTTGTTGGACAACGCATGGCGGTCATCGATCCGCTTGTCCTCTTTTACGGTAAACCATGAAGTTACTTTTTCAGTGCCGTTTACCTCGTTTGTGAAATAATTTGCGACTGGGTCATTCATGTTTTCATCTTCTGCAATTTCACCAAAGCCATCACTCATCGCTCTTCGATAAAGCTCGAACTCTTTGTCAGACATTTGCAGGCTATAGCCATGCTTCAATTTCGTTAGCTTTGCCATATTACTTCGCTCCCTTTTCATCGCGGTCATCGACCCTGAGATCTTGCGCCTTGTCCTCAAGCAGATAGGCAATCTCATTGGCGAATGAATCATCCAATGTTCCATCCCTAAAACACTTAGCCCAATGATCTAGGCTGTCTGCAAAAGCTTCCTTACTCATTACACTTTCTCCCTTGAATAAACGTCAATGCGTCTGAACACTTCTTCGATCACTGAAACCGTAGCGTCAATGCTATCATCATCAGGAATCCATCCGCCCTCGCGTAAACCTTCCATGTCACACAAAAGACACTCTTTCAAATCTTCATTCGTCATATCTTTTAAATAGTTCATCACATCATCTCCTTACCATCTAACCAAATCTGGCTAGTCTGTTGGTCATAACGCTCCGGACAACCGTCCGCAGCCAGATTAAACATCTCATGCGCTCTCTCTTCTGCCTCTTCGACAGAGTCCGCGCAAACATCAACCTGCTTCCAGATCACCGCATTGATTTCCACAACATAGGTTTTCATCCTACTACCCTCCTAATCCAACAGAACCATATAGGCATGCGGCTCGTGCTTCATAAACCAATCGCAACCCTTGCGGACTTCCTTGTATAGCTTGTCCTGCATCTTTGGATCACTGGTCTTTTCAGCCATCAATTGAGCACCCATGATAACGTCATAAACTGCAACCGCATCGGCAGGCAAACCCACTTTCTCGCCACTGAATATGTTTTCACAGACCTCCGGCTCATCGCCCACGATACATTCAAACGGTAATTCTCTACCCAAAAATCCTTGCATTCTTGGTGTGTTTAATGTCGATCCCATTAGCAATACACCTCCTTACCAAATACACCCAACTGGATGATATAATCATAATCGTTAGCATCCAACTGACCCAACTCATCGACAGTCAATGCCAGCCGCTGCCGCTCTGGATCTAGCAAATTAATGCCGTCAACAATCACATCAAAAGCTTTGACCTTCTCGACTTCATCATCGTCATGGTGAATGACGATATCAAAGTTAGAGTCCACAACATCGAACCCAGACTTTAAGACATGACCACCAGTGTGGATGTAATCAATCCAGTGGTTCGATCCACCTTCCAATGCACCAATCCAGATGGCTTCGGCAATCTGCGCCCACTCATCGCGGCTGGGTGTGTACTCAACCATGATAGTCGGATAGAACTTCTTCGGCTTCAGCAACTCCGCGAACGGCTCTGCCAGCATGTCTGCAAAAGCAGTGTTAGTCAGGTTTGGTTTATCGTTAGTCATACTTCTTACTCCCTCGTTTTAATGGCTTGATCATCGCGTTATACAACCAAGCCCGATTGTTAATAGTGATATGCAAGATACGCGCACCCAGTATCGGCTTCCTTAAACCTACTTTATGAATATATGGCGGCTTCGCTTTCATGTCCTTGCCCCTTGATCCTCGAACCTTTGATATATATGATATACTGGTTAGATATATAATCTTATATAAGTCTTATCATACTATATCCAATAGCACAAACAATAAAATGCATGCGAATAAGGATTTTTTTGGGTTGAAGAAAAATAAAATAAAAATTCTGAAAAAGGTGATACAAACGGTACAAGTGATACAACGCTTACTGAGCAACGGTTGTAGCTGTACCACTTCTGTACCACTGTCACACTTTTAACCCTCTTCAAGTCGGACAAGAAAGGTTTTTTGCTTTGAAAAAGAGTGAACCCACAGAAAACACTATTAGGAAAGGCGGTAGACCCGCAGGCTTGACTAATAGACAGAGAGAGTTTGCCAAACATTATATCGATGGCAGATACAGCAATGCTGAATGCGCTAGGAAGGCAGGCTATTCTGCCGACAGCGCGAGGAACCATGCTGCTAAACTTCTTGACGGTAAATCTTTTCCAGAAGTGCCGGAACTTATCAAAGAACTTCGAGAAGAGCGCGAGAGAAAATATGGCGTGACCTTGGTCAACCAACTTAAACGCTTCGATGAATTGTCTCATGCTGCTGAAGATGCTGGTCAGTTTTCTGCCGCCATCAACGCTGAGAAAATTCGCTCTAGTCTGGGTGGCTTGACTATCGACAGACGCGAACAAAACCACGTTCATCAACTCGACAATCTGTCGCGTGAAGATATTGTCGCTCGACTGAGCGCGATCAGGAAGAACTACCCACACGCTTTTGGTGACGATATGAAGAGGGTTGAAGATGCCAAAGACAGAACGATCACTGTGGACGTTATTGAAACAGAACCTGCCAAAGAAAACGCACTTCGAGAGGATTGAAAACCGCACTGGTGAAGGAATGCCGGACGTATACCTATGCATGAACGGTGTGCCAGTATGGTTGGAATTAAAAATAGTTAAAAACAACAGGGTCAGCTTATCTAAATCACAGATAGCTTGGCATTCCTCACATTTTAGATGTAAAGGCGTGAGTTTTTTCTTGCTGCACGACCCCTCGACCAGCGACCTATTTTTATTTGGCGCGGACAAAGCGATCGAGTTGCTAGGTTCGAGGATCGATGACCTGCGGCCTGCGGCCTTGTATATAGGTGATATGCGCGGGTTGATTGAGAGCCTGCGGCCTGCGGCCTGCGCCCTATGGTCTGATGCCATGAGTCGATGACCTGCGGCCTGCGGCCTATGTCCTATGGATATATAAAAAAAGAAATCCCTTGCCAGCAAAGCTGGCAAGGGATCAGGGGAAACCCTAGTATATGAAGCCAGTGTAGACAACGGTATCTTCCTTTAAGAATATCTCGCGGTTCATGTCTTCATAGTCTGATAGTGAATATTCTGCTGGCCTTGTCTTGGTGGCCTTGTTCCGGTGATTAATAACATAGACGGCCTTGGCATTCGGCTTGCGCTTCACTAGGTCGCCTACGTTTAGGTGACGCAGCGCAATTCCTTGCACTGTGTCATTGTCTTCGGTCATGTGTAAATTTAACCCGCTAAATAATCGCATGATTGCCTCTTAGTGTTGATAATAGGTGACGTTTGAAACCTTGCGATCCCAACAAGCGCGACAATCGCCGCATTTGCCTTCTTGCGTAGGCGCAGGACATAGGTGGCCGGTAATATTTCCGCCATGACTGGCAACGGTACTTGTGTTCTGCCATGCCTTGGCCGGTGCATCGTCGATCATATGGGCGGACATGCGAAGCGTAACATTGGCTGGCAAGTTTCTTGTGCGTAATACATCGCCCCAAATCTTATATTCTCGTGACGGTATCCAATGCACGAGATGGGGCGTCGCCTCGCAAACGTCTAGAATGTTATGCCCCATTGCGACGCTGTCAACGTCGCCGCTATCGAACCACCTGAATTCGGGCTTGCGTAGTGGCTTCAATACAGAGACCATTCGCGGCACAAAATCGATCGAGTGAAAGAAAACCTCGCGACGTTCCATTGCCTGCTTTACGTTTGGCATGTTGTACATGCCTTTAAGCGCATAACACTTTTCGCAGGTACTGCCCTTAATCTTGCGTAGCTTTTGCCCAACGTGACATAGCCGGGCTGATCGGCTGATCGAATGCCCGGGCATTTTAGAAACATTAGACAACATTTTCTTATCAAGCTTATTCATAACAATTCCCCTTGTTATCAGTTTATGATTTTATTCTATACTATTAGATATCTTATGCAAACATTATTTTAACCTGCGGCCTGCGGCCTTATTCCTCTTTTTATATATACAACGGCCTGCGGCCTGCGGCCTTGTTCCCCTGTATATATAAAAAAAGCAAAAAGGATCGAGGGGCGGAGCCCCTCGATCCGGTGTTGGTTAGATTTTCCACTCGATCCCATTCCAATCGTCTTGGCTTTCGATAACCTGCTGCCCTTCATCTATCATAGCCGCAAGCCCCTCCATCCCCTCCGATAGAATCCATTGGAATGCATCGCACTGGCTGGACGGTACATATACCGTCCAGCCTTTCTTTGTGCATTTGACTGTCACCTGATCCATGATTATCCCCTTATCCACCCATCGGTTATAAAGAAGTCTGCTATCTTGACCAGCTTGTCACCGAATAGCCGATACTCTTTTACGGGTCGGATCCCGTGACGGCCTCGCTGCTTCTTGCCGATCGTGATCACCTGACCCTCGCTAGAAGAGTCAGGCCAGATTTTGTTATGCTTGGCGAGTGTTTTGCCAATCTCAGTTAGAGAGCTTGCATGAGACCAGATGACAAGTCCCTTCATGTAAGTGTACGCAGCGTTATCGGAAGCTCTCTGAGTGTGATAGTAAATTTTAGCCATGATTAATTCCTCATATCTTGAATTGAAAACAAACAGCCAAGGATAGACCAAGGCACTCCGACGCTAGCGATCGATATCATACCGATGCCAGTGACGATGGCAAACATGTCATCCATAAATAAACACTCGAGGCCAGCCAGTCCGATGGTGCCGGTGGCGATGATCATCATACCCCAAACGTATGCCATCTTCTTGGCAACCGTCCTATGGTGAGCGATAAATGCTGGTTTCATAATGTATTCCCCTTCTATTTGGTTTACCGTTTCGGCCTCTTGGCCTCATCAGCGGCAGCACACACTGCCGGACGGTAGGGGCTTTCGCCCCTATGTCTTAGTCGTCTTCCTCATTCCAGACCGTCACCATTTTGTATTGAAGGTTTTCAAGATCGGTTTTGATATCTTCGATATTGCCGGATAAATCTTCACACCAGTGGCCGTTGTCTTGTAAGACATTCTCGATAATTTCCAATGCATGGTCTACCTTGTCATTGGCTAGTGCAACTTCGTGAAGAATGGTTTGTAATGTTCTGGTCATAATGTATTCCCCTTATACTTTGTCTGAGATGATGGTTTTGCCGGACTTGATCGTATACGTTCCGGCTTCGAGCTTCATACGACGCACGTTAGACTTGCCTTCCGCAAATGTATCGGCAGCGATCGAGTAGTCGATGAACGTGATCACGTTTGGATGATCGTCGGTCAACCGATCGTCGGAAACGACTTGACCATATGCATGGCGCGTCGTGCCGTCGGCCTTGGTGAATGTCACGGTGAACAAGCGTCCGCCAAGCTGCTCGATGATTTGGTTTCTTAATGTCATATCTAATTACCCCTTATATTTGTTTTGATATGATTAGATTATAGAGATTATTTATTAAATCAAACATAAAATGCATATAAAACCGATTAAATCGCTGGTTTTTGGGGTTACTGGCATCGATCGGCAATCAGTTTTCGCGCTGCTCGAACCCCCGCCCCCTATATTTTGGGGCTGGCCTCTTGACATACGGGCGCATTTTGCTGGGTTGATAAATTCATTGCTGGGTATTATCATTCGGGCATGAATGACACAGCGAACCTAGAACTGCTGCCAGAGGATGTCCTTAAAGAGATCCTGTTACTGGAGGAGCAGCAGAAGCGTCTTGAAACCAGAGACATAGCTCAAGATAAATTCATGGCCTACGCGAAACATGTGTATGACGGGTTTATAGAGGGGACCCATCATAGAATCATAGCCGAGAAGCTAGAGCGGATAGCCCGGGGTGACTTAAAAAGATTGATTGTCAACATGCCGCCCCGGCATTCCAAGTCAGAATTTGCATCCTACCTCATGCCTAGCTGGTTCTTGGGCCGCAATCCTAAGTTAAAAATCATTCAAGCTACCATGAACACCGAACTTGCTGTAAGATTTGGTCGTAAGGTTCGAGATTTGATTGCTGATCCTATTTATAAGGAGATCTTCCCAAACACGGACCTGAAACCGGACAGCCAAGCGGCAGGTCGATGGGAGACTAGCGCTGGTGGGGAATATTTTGCAGCCGGGGTGGGTGCTGCAATGACTGGTCGTGGTGCTGATTTACTTATTATTGACGATCCGCACTCGGAGCAGGACGCATTATCGCCTAGTGCGTATGATAATGCATGGGAATGGTACACATCTGGGCCTCGTCAGCGTCTTCAGCCGGGGGGAACCATCATCATTGTGCAGACTAGGTGGTCCAAGAAGGATATTACGGGCCGGTTACTGCAAGCACAGCAGAAAGATCTGATGGCTGACCAGTGGGATGTGGTGGAATTCCCTGCAATCATGCCTTCGGGGGAACCATTATGGCCTGAGTTCTGGAAAAAGGACGAGCTTTTAAAGGTAAAGGCTTCACTTTCGGTAGGAAAGTGGAACGCACAGTGGCAACAGAACCCTACGTCTGAAGCTACTGCTATGGTCAAGCGGGATTGGTGGAAAGTCTGGGAAGAAGATGACATTCCTGACCTAGATTATGTAATTCAGTCCTATGATACTGCGTATAGCAAGAAAGAAACTGCCGATTACTCTGCTGTTACAACGTGGGGTGTGTTTCAGCCCTACAGAAACGGGGATCAGCACCTGATATTGATGGATGCGAAGAAGGGGCGGTGGAATTTCCCTGAACTAAAGGCCATTGCACAGGAAGAGTACGAATACTGGGAGCCGGAGTTGATGTTAATCGAGGCGAAGGCTTCTGGTACACCATTAGCGGATGAAATGAGGTTACTGAACTTGCCTGTAGCTACATTTAGCCCGGGTCGGAAACGTGGTGGGGGAGGTATGGACAAAACAACTCGCATGCATATAGTCTCTCCTATATTCGAGTCGGGAAAAGTAT